>FWPU01000441.1_pt1 | contig 133430 bp, 127 predicted proteins | sample 2228361 | NCBI WGS metagenome assembly FWPU01 (sample SAMEA103939777, study PRJEB20133) | metagenome | reverse complement strand
CGTTATATACATATTCCCTATCTTGGTAATTCTCACAAACATTAGTTGACAAATATTTATATTCATTACTGGACACGGCGGTTAATCTTATACAAACCATTACCTGGAGGGAGTATAGGCCCTTTAGAGTAAGGGAAGAGGCTGGGTAAGTAGAGATGAAAAATAGTCAACATATTCTCCAAACGTTACAGAGAGGGTTTCAATTGCGTTGCCCTCGTTGTGGAGAGCAGTCGCTCTTTGCCGGATACTTCTCTATGCACGCCTTTTGTAGACATTGTCATCTTCAATTTGAACAGGAAGCCGGATATTTTGTCGGAGCAATTTATATCAACTATGGATTGACAACCGGTATTGCTATTCTGGGATTTTTTCTGCTGGAGTATTTTATGCAACCTTCTATAACACAACAACTGCTCCTGTGGGGAGCTTTTAGTCTGTTTTTCCCTTTGTGCTTCTTTCGGTACTCAAAGAGTCTCTGGTTAAATATCGATTATTTCTTTAATCCGGTAGAAGAACCAGCCGTTGATGCAGGAGAAGAGGTCAGAGGGGAGTGGAGATCAGATGAGCAATAAAAGGGATGAGAGAACACAGAAACAGCCAGGACTGATTGCTTTAGATTTTGATGGGGTTATTTGTGATAGCGCTGGTGAAGGTTTTCTTTCGGCATGGCCTGTCTATTGCCACATCTGGAATAAAGGGGCTATTTCTCCCCCTCCTGGATTCGCCGAGGCTTTTCGTCGTCTTCGTCCGGTCATCGAAACCGGCTGGGAATTTATCGTATTGATTCGTTTGCTGGAAGAAAAAATTCCAGAAGAGCAGATTGCTCAGAATTTTCAGGAAGAATGGTGCCCATACATCATGCAAAAGTACAGACTTCAGTCCACTGACCTCAGTACACGCTTTGACCGGGTACGGGATGAGTGGATAGGATCGGATCTGGCTGGCTGGCTCCAGAGCCAGCATTTCTATCCCGGAGTGGCCGCCCGGTTAAATCAGATCTTGCAAAGTGGCATCCCATTATTTGTGATTACCACCAAAGAGGGACGGTTTGCGGCCAAATTGCTCGAACAAAATGATGTCCCTCTTTCCCTGAACCACGTACTGGGTAAAGAACAGCAACAACCGAAAAGAGAACTCCTCCGCCGGGTGAGTCGGCAAACTGGGGTTCCCTATGCAGACCTCTGGTTTGTCGAAGATCGACTCAAAACTCTTCACAATGTGCAAGGAGAGAATGATTTACAGGAGGTCAAACTTTTCCTTGCCGAGTGGGGATACAATACACCATCTGAACGAGAGCAAGCCCGGCAAGATCACCGTATTCATCTCCTCTCTCTTGCCCAGTTTTGTGGAGATTTTGCGGAATGGAATTTTCATTAGGAAGTATTACCAAATTTCTTCCTGCGCTGCACTTCGGAATAAACTTCGCTGAGGAATCTCTCCTCTTTTCAGAGACTCTACGCTTCGGGGTGACAGAACCGCGTCGAATAGAATCCAGTTCTTGAGATAGGGGTGAAGCGAAATTTGCTTTTAATGACATCCTTCGATCATCGCAAGCGAAGCAAAACTTTCCTCGATACACCAGAAACGTATTTACACATAAGTGTCCTGGGGCAAGATGAGAGAAGATACTTTTCTGGTCACTCATAGCTCCGGTGGTAATAGCCGTGCACTATGAACGACGGCCAAAACATCGATTTGCTCTGCTGTTATCCGATAGATGATCCGATAAGGCCTTTCGATCACTTCACGGACCTCTGGTGCTTCATATTCTGGTACAGGACGACCGGACCAGGGAAAAGTGGCTAGTTGTTCCGAACGCTTCGTTAAGCGATCAATCACCCGCTGAGCATATAAAGGCGCATCTTTGGCTATATGTTCGTAGATAGCCAAAAGATGCGCTATTGCCGTATTTGTCCAGTGGACTCTCATGTTGTAAATCCGAATTTTGCCCGCACCTCCTGCACATCCACAGTTCGACCAGCATGACTATCTTCCAGACCAGCTTCAATCGCTTGCCGAACGTAGATCTCATACATCAAATCGTCCCAGGTGGCATCCTCCGGGAGTTGCTCTATGAGACGATGTGCTTCTTGTTTGATATTGGGAGTTACCATGTTTCAGCCTCCACTGATTTTTAGAGGATATGTGAGGTTCCGCTACCATTCCACTTTCATTGGTCAGTCCATTATAGCGCTGGATTATAGTGAGCCCCAAATCACTATAGCACATTTGCTTTTCTGTATCCAACGTATTTATAATAGACGATAAGAGGGAAGAGCAGGATACGGAAGGAAATAAAATCAATAAGATACACGGTAGTGCATCCGGTACATACCGGGAAGATATCAACAGGGTAGGAATAGAGAAGAACGTCCTTCAGATTTTGCAGATAGGTATCAACGAGAGCAAATTGTCCCTTTAGTGTATGATACGAGAACCGTATTTCCTGCTGGAGCCACGCAATGACTGTGCCAATACCTCTTTACCCTCCTCCCACCGCTGAAACTGACGATGATTACCGGTTCCTATCGAGATACAGGAGGAATCAGCTTTAGAATGAGAGGGCAAAAAGCACTTGGGTAATTCTCTGCACAGGTAATGACGAAAACGGATATATGTGTCATGATACCCTTCCCAAAATACTTGAGGGAAGGATCATAATGCCGTCCGGACTGTCGCAAGGTTTGTGGGAATCATTGCCAGGTGTATATGGACAATGCCTGGTCGGTTATACCGTTCAGAGACTCTACGCTTCGGGGTGACAGAACCGTGTCGAATAGAATCCAGTTCTTGGAATAGTGCCGAAGCGAAATTTGGTTGTATCGAAAATTCTTGGTTATAGCTGTTTTTGAGGACTACTCATGTTAGAGAAACCCCAAAATTTCATAGAGGGAAAACAATGATCGCCTCTAAAACATTGCATATTGGCCTGATTGGGACTGGTTTTATGGGGAAGGGACACAGTATGGCATTCCACAGTTTACCGCTGGTCTTTTCCCCTCCACCAGCCATACCCAAGCTGGTGGTCGTCGCTGATGTCACAGAGGAGCTTGCCCAAAGAGCAGCAGTGAGCTTTGGCTTTGAGCGCTGGACAACGAACTGGCAGGAGGTGGTGCAGGATAAGATCGTTGAGCTTGTCGATATCACCGCCCCCAATCACCTCCACAAGGAGATGGCAGTGGAAGCAGCAAAAGCTCAAAAACATATCTATTGTGAGAAGCCTCTCGCCCTCAATGCGGCTGAGGCGAAGCAGATGTATGAAACGGCTCACGCTGCCGGAGTAAAAACGATGGTAGGCTTCCATTATCTCAAAAACCCGGCTCTGCTGCTAGCCAAACAGATAATCGATTCTGGTGAACTCGGGGAAATTTACCACTTTCGGGGATTCTTTCTCCAGGATGCCCTTGCTGATCCGCAAGCCCCTTTTTCCTGGCGTTTCCAAAAGGATATAGCTGGCTCTGGGGCTTTGGGGGATCTGGGTTCTCATGTCATTGCTGTTGCCTACTTTCTTTTGGGTGAGTTCGAACAGGTCTGTGGATTGACCCGGACCTTCATCAAAGAGCGTCCTGTAGCTACTGGAGCTTACGGATACGACAGGGGAGCGGCCTCTTCTACTGACAAGCGCCCGGTAGAAAATGAAGATGCGGTACATTTCCTTATCGATTTCCGGAATGGAGCTACTGGCCTCATCGAAGCTAGCCGGATTGCCACAGGACGTAAAGTCTATATGACTTATGAGCTCAATGGGAGCAAAGGTGCTCTCTATTTCGTACACGACCACATGAACGAGCTCAAAATTTATTTCTCCAAGGACCCACCTGGACAGCGAGGTTTTAGGACCGTGCTGCTGGGGCCTGAACATCCTTACTACAAAGCCTTTTGGCCTGTAGCCGGTTGTGGCCTGGGTTTTGAAGATCTCAAAGTGATTGAGGTGTATGAACTGTTCGAAGGAGTAGTCAACGATAAACCCCTGTATCCAGATTTTTATGTCGGATGGAAAATCTGCCAGATCACCGATGCCGTACTACGATCCGTTGCAGAGAATCGATGGGTTCGCATAGAGGAAATTTAATGCCAATTGGTCATTCCCAAGATGCAGAGCTAGGATGGGAAAGGTTATTGTTGACATGGTGAGACAAGTACAGTAATCTACCTGCGAAGAACTTTACAATATTATCTACTCAATACCGGAGAGCTTCTTCTACTCCTCATGCGCACAGAGCATATCAGAGGGAGTCAGCAAGCTAATCCTGTAGCTTGTAGATAAAGAAACTTGACCAGAGAATCTCTTCTGTTCTATTGCCAAGCCAGCGAATTTGGTAGTCTAAAGAAGCAGGCGAAGGTATCCGTTCTTTTATACCTGTGTAGCAGGTATCACCTATCACAGATAATTTTTTTAGGCAGGAGCGAAAGATGAAGACAGTTTTTGAGCATGCCTTTGTCATTGATGGCAAAGGGGGTACTCTAAAAGATGCCACAGTAGTAGTGGAGGGGAATATCATTGCTGACGTGGGGCAAGGTCTGGTGTCCACCGATGCAGATCGCCGGATTGATCTGCAGGGTAAGACCCTGATGCCAGGGCTTATCGATGTGCATACCCATGTGGTCGGTGGGGATGTATTGGGTGGAAACTCCGATCCGCGGATTGCACGACGGATGGATGAACCCCCCGCGATGTGTGCTTTTCGTACAGCAGAGGCGGCTCTTCGCACGCTTCGGGCGGGGTTTACCACCATCCGGGTGGTGGGGTCCCGTGACTATATAGATGTCGATCTTCGAGAAGCGGTCAAAGAGGGATTGATTCAGGGACCTCGTGTAGTGGCCTGCGGGCCAGGAGTGACCATGACCGGTGGACATGCCTGGTATATGTGTGAAGAAGCGGATGGAGTGGAGGGGGTACGTAAAGTCGTCCGGGGGCAAATCAAGCGGAAGGTGGACTGTATCAAGGTCATGGGTATTACGGGAGGTACCGCTACGCCGGGGATCGATCCGGGGGCCGCACAGTTTGAGTATGAAGAGGTAGCCGTAGCAGTGCATGAAGCAAAGAAAGCCGGGAAAACCGTCGCTTCCCACGCCCATGGAGTGGAAGGGATACGGAACGCCATCAACGCCGGGGTTACCACCCTTGGACATGGGATGTTCCTCACCGATGAACTGGCTGAAATGATGGCTGAAAAGGGTATCTATTTTGTTCCGACGCTGACCAATACCTATCATCGTCGGGAACTGGAAAGACAAGGGAAGCTCCCTGCTTCGTGGGTAGCCCGATTGGCTGAACTCAAAGCGATGGGATTTCACTGGCCAGAACCTGGACAGGCCTTTAAAATTGCTTACAAGCATGGGGTCAAGATTGTCCTGGGAACCGATTGTGGAGGTAATCCCTTGAGTATTCATGGCACCAACGGTTTTGAACTCTTAATGATGACCGAATTTGGGATGTCGGAAATGGAAGCGATTATCGCTGGCACCAGTCTGTCTGCAGAACCGCTCAAGATGGCGGACAAGATTGGGTCTATCGAGAAAGGGAAATTGGCTGATCTTATTGTGGTGGATGGCAATCCCCTGCAGGATATCACCCTCCTGACTCCTCTGAATAATAAGATCGTCATGGTGATGCAAGATGGAAAATTCATACGAGAAAATTAGGGAGAAAAGGCTATGTGGAAAAGAATGAACCGGAGTGTGTGGCTCCTCATAGGAGCAATGTTGATCGGATTCCTGGCCGTATCTGTTCAGGCGGAACAACCCAGACGAGGGGGAACCTTTACCCTTCCCCTGAATGGGAATCCCAAGATGTGGCCTTTGGTAGGGAGTTTACCCAATATCCTGGTAAACAAGGTTCTGTACAATTATCTGATTAAATATGACTCAGAAACTTTAGTCCCGCGTGGAGACCTTGCAAAATCGTGGGATATCAGCGCGGATGGACTTACCTGGACGTTTCATCTCCACCAGAACGTCAAGTGGCACGATGGCCATCCATTTACAGCCCGGGATGTCAAGTTTTCTTTTGAGGCCCGGATGCATCCAGATTTTCCGTACTATCTACGGGGAAATCTCGCCGGATTTCAGGAGGTGAAAATTATAGATGATCATACTGTGCAGATGATTTTTAACGAGAAAAAAGCCTCTTTACCGGTCATCCTTGGCTATTTGATGGATATGGTACCTGAGCATCTGTTGAAAGATTATGCTCCCAAAGATCTTATCAATCCCACGGAGTTTCTCAAGCATCCCATCGGTACAGGCCCCTTTAAGTTTAAAGAATTTATGCCGAACTCTCATGTGACCACTGTAGCCAATGAGGAGTATTTTGAGGGACGCCCCCACATTGATTCGGTGGTCTATAAGATTATTCCAGATCTGGATGTGCAGGTGGCACAGTTACAAACCGGTGCCCTCGATCTTGGGATCCTGGAACCCCATCAGCTCCAGGCCGTAGCCGGATTACCCAATCTCGAAATCAGGGAGGCTAAACAGGTCAATTATACCTTTATTGGATTAAATCATACCAATCCCCTCTTTCAGGACAAACGGGTACGGCAAGCCCTGACTTATGGGTTAGATCGAGAAACTATTCTCAAAACGGTCGCGCTGGGTAGAGGAATATTGGCCATTGGGCCGATTTCACCCTTCCTGGAGTGGGTCTATAATAAAAATATCAAACCTTACCCGTTTGATGTGGAAAAAGCCAAAGCCTTGCTCGCCGAGGCTGGGTGGAAACCTGGAGCGGATGGGATCCTGGAGAAAGATGGACGGCGGTTATCTTTTGTCATCTCGCTCGATAAGGGAAATCCTGTACGCGAACAAACCGCTATTATTGCGCAGGAATACTGGAAGGCGCTGGGGGTAGAAACCAGGATTGAACCGATTGAATTCAATGTACTGGTTCAAAATACTCGATCAAAACCTCCCCGCTATGAGGCGTATATGGGCTATTACATCACTCCACCAGAACCGGACATCACGGCGTACTACGGTACCAACGGTGGAACAAACGTTTTGGCTTACTCGAACCCTGAAGTCGATCGCCTGCTGAAAGAAGGCCGGACCACCTTTGATCAGCAAGAACGCGCCAGGATTTATGCGAAGATGCAGGAGATCATTGCTGAGGATGCCCCTGCCGTCTTCCTTTACTATCCCTATGAACTCCAGGCGCTCAACAAGAAGGTACAGAACTGGCCTTCCATCGGGTACCGGGATGGACTGCTCTATCTCCACACCGTCTGGTTTAAGGAGTAGCGCACCGGGATAGGTAGAGAAGCGAGAGGTCATAACAGAGGCTACTATAAACCGCACAGAGCTCAAAGTGAAGAAACTTTTCAGAAAGTTCAGGAATAAACTTTTCATCCAGTTTACTTATGGTTCGCTCATTTTAAAAGCCGTTTTTAAGATTAAATGTTTTCGCTTTATTTTCGTCTAAACTTATAGACCAGATAGACCAGACGAAAAAATTAACCAGCTACATAGCCGTCTAAGTCCAAAATTGTTTGGATGAGGCGGCAGCATAGCCGTGTGGAGAGGATTAGACGGCCGAATAGCCGCTTTATTTTACGGGTATTGGGATATCTAATCACTAGCTGGTGTGGTGCCCGCTAGCCTCGCTAGCCGACCACAGTTCGCCACGGAAAGGAGGAAGATATGGCTGACAAAACCAGGCAGGAAGACCCTGGATCGCCCCCGCCGGAGGCCATAGTGATGCAAATGGTTATGGGGGCATGGGTCTCGCAGGCGATCTCGACCCTCACGCGACTGGATATTCCTGATCTGCTGAAGGAGCATGGCTCACAGACCGCACGGGCGCTGACAGAGAAGCTTGGTGTCGAGGCTAAACCCGAGTTTCTGGAACGCGTCCTCCGCGCCTGCGCCAGTGTGGGCATCTTCAGGGAGGAGGCTGACGGTCGTTTTGGGCCGACCGCACTGTCGGACACATTGACGAGAACTTCTCCTGTATCCGTGAAGAAGTTGGCGGAGGTCTTTGGAGCCAGCTGGTGGAAGCTTTGGGGAGGCCTCGAAAGGGCGGTGCGAACGGGCGAGTCCCAACCGATGGCCATGTTTGGAATGGCGTACTGGGATTATTGTCGTTCCAACCCGAAAGAGACGGAAGACTTCGGCGAGGCCATGAAGTCAAATAGCATTAACTCCATGCGCGGCGTTTTGGAGTTCTGTGACTTCTCCGACGCCCGAAAGGTCGTGGACGTCGGCGGAGGCTTTGGCCACCTCGCCATTGGACTCTTGAAAAAGTACAAGACGCTCCGCGCTGTAGTGCTCGACTTGCCTGACCTCATTCCGATGGCACAGCAGCAGATGCAAGGCGAGGACAAGAGCGTCATCGAGAGATTGCAGTTCCTGGGTGGAAACATGTTCGAGGAGGTACCGCAGGCGGACGTATATATCCTCAAGCACATTATCCATGATTGGGACGACACACGATGCATTCGTGTCCTCCAGAACTGCAGGAGGAGCATGGAAGGCGACGGGCGATTGCTTTGTGTCGATGCTGTCCTTCCGCCAATGGGCGACACGAGCGGTGTCCCAGCAAAGTTTCTCGATGTGGATATGATTGTTTTTGCCATGGGGAAAGAAAGAACGGAGGGGCAGTGGAAGGAACTGTACGCTGCTGCGGGTTTCGAGATTGCCTCCATTACACCACTTCTGGACAACTTCGGCACGAGTATCGTGGAAGGTAGAAAAGCGACGGCCTAATGGTAGACCTCACACCTTGTTCAAGCACTTGTCAGCGTGTGATTGACCGGGAGGGCTATCCAACGGTGTTAGCTAACATAGGCATGGCGGGAGACGCGCATTCCGCTGCGCTTCATGCGCGCTCCTCATGCCCGGCGTTGATATGATTTGCAATACAACCGATTGTGTCAAAAGCACTTTTAAACCTTACTAAGCACAAGGCTTTTGGCACAATCGTTGCGCAAATAATAGGATTTTATGATTTGCGTGCAGGCAAATCATGGGGTCTAGGTGGGCTGCGAGAGCCAAAGAGAGTGCATCATCCATTTCGGTAAAGTGTACCGTAGGCTGCCAGATCCGGATGCGGAGTCGCACAATATGCTTCGCACTATAGATGAAGATCTCTCAGAGCCTGACGGATATCTCTATCCGGCGTCCATGTTTGTGCCTGTGGAATTGCCGGAGGAAGCAAAGCAGGTGGTGATAGCGGTGAGAAGGTAAGCGATGGACGTATTTGTTGGGGTCCGTCTGTAGAGGTTGCTCAGTAAAGATGAAGCCAGAGGCTATGCGATGCCCATTTCGATCGTAGCGGAGTCGTGGCCACAGATAGAACAGTATTGTTGGCTTGTTGATGTTCCACCACAAGATAGAGCAGCAGCACGTTTCATAGGCGTCATTGGGGCTTCCAGCCATTCGCTTCCAGACTATACACAACGGCTTTGTACATTGCTGGGCGAGGAGATTCATGCGGCAGGGTTATGCATTGATCACCGGTGGTCGTCAAGGGGTGGGCTATTTTGTTTCTTTAGGCGCCCATCGCTTTCTCACCAGCCAGGGGTGGCCTACCCAAGGCAGAATTTTGGCACTCGTCCCGATCAACGAGCAGCCCGACTATGATTTTGCAGAACCAATGTATTTCGGTCGGGGCCGATCGGAACGCAGAAGACAGATGCTCAGGCAGGCTCCTGTTTTTCTCATGATCTGCGGTCGCAGCGGGACAACCCACGAGTACGAGATAGCCTGCCGCTATGGGACTCCCGTCATCCCTCTCGGTATTACGGGGGGAGCTGCTCGAGTGGCGTGGTCCGAAATCCTCTCAAGGCTCCATGAAGCATACCAAGGGCGCATTAGTCTGCAGGAGTTTCAAAGGCTCAATGAGGCAATGGAGCCGGAAGAACTAGCGAGATTGGCTATTGAATTGGCGGTGCGTCTAACAATGGCCTGGAGCGGACGCTGAAAGCCGTCCACTCCAGGCCCGGCGTTCGATGGCAATGTTTCATTAGCAGGATGCAGGTCTTCCCGTAGAATTGAGACATGAGAATCGAGGAGTTTGTCTGGCCAGAAGACCGGATTGGCCACATCGCACAGCATGGTGTAACCCCCGAGGAGGTCGAAGAGGTCTGCTTCGGCAAGGCGTTTGTCCAGCGTGCAAAATCCGAAGGGAGCAATCCCATCTATTACGTCCTGGGTCAAACGGAGGCTGCCGTTACCTGTTTTGTGTAGTCATTCAATTTCCTGATGGCAGGGGATACCCCATCACGGCTCGACTGATGACGGACAAAGAAAGACGGCGATACAATCAGTGGAGAAACCGATGAACAGCCCAAAGATTCCCCAAATTGATTCCATTGAAGAACTGGCACGGTTTTGGGACACAAACGATCTCACCGATTTCGAAGACGAATTAGAAGAGGTCACCGAACCAGTGTTTGAGCGCCGCACAGTGGTGAAAATCTATCTGCAACCTGAAGAGATTGAAGCGGTGAAGGAGATCGCGAAGATTAAGGGGATTGACGCTGCCGCATTGATCAGGGAATGGATTCTGGAGAAAATTCCGCGTTCCTGATCTCTTTGGTCAGTCCGGCCAAAGCGTCTGTGGAATCGAGAACCATCTAACAAGCCCTTGCAGCCGACGCGCTAAACCGCGTGGCTGAAGGGTGGCGTGTATGCCGGACATGCCATAGAGCTAGCGAGGTGTAAATCCTCGCGCCAGGTGTGCGTGGAGCCGAAGGACAAGGGAAACGCAAGGGCGTTACCATGAGGTAGGGTCGGAAGGCAGCGTGGAACGAACGTACAGGGCGAGGGACACGAACCGGAGAGGAGGTGTGGTACGCTCGGGGCGAGCTGGTACGCAACAGCAAAGCCTTCCCTCCACAGGTGAGGTGTGCTTTATACATCCGGCGCCTATACACGGACGGTAGGATAGCTTACCATGGGATCCCTTCCAGGCGCCTCGGGAGGTAGCGTGCCACAGAAATTGGCTGAGGGTGGCGTCAGCCGCTCTGATCCTATGGGAGGAGTCAGCAGACGGCATAAGAGCTAAAAGTATTCTTGTCCTGTAAGACAGTTATTACTCTGAGTTTCTATGTCCAGGATATACTGATGGGAAAATATTTGGTCCGCCGATTTCTACAATCCTGTGTCCTCATGTTTGTGGTGATGCTGCTCACCTATGCGATGATCCTGAGTTCTCCAGGTGGTCCTTCTATTTTACTCGATCCGAATGCTACAGCAGAAGACCTGGCCCGAATGCGGAAACTGCTGGGATTGGATGAGCCGATATATGTCCAGTTTGGGAAGTGGTTCAGTAACGTGATTCGGGGAAATTTGGGCACGTCGTACAGTGTAGGAAGGACCGTCCTGGATTTGATCCTCGAAGGTCTACCAGCTACGTTATTATTGGCTGGCTCGGCCTTGTTCTGGGCGGTATTTTTTGGTATAACGCTGGGTGTCCTCTCGGCGGTCAAACGATATTCTCTCTTCGATCATCTCATTACTCTGGTCAGTTTTTTGGGCCTCTCTGTACCGGTGTTTTGGTATGGTCTCATGCTGATCATGCTCTTTTCTGTACGTCTCCAACTGCTTCCAGCAGGAGGAATGTTCACCATTGGTAGCGATTTTTCCCTGGGGGATCGGCTCCAGCATCTCCTGTTGCCGATGATCGTCCTGGGCACAGTGAATATGGCGCAAATTGTGCGCTATACCCGCTCAAGTATGTTGACCGTTCTGGGGCAGGATTACATCAAAACAGCCCGGAGTAAAGGGATTTCAGAGGCGGTGGTGCTCTATAAACATGCCCTCAAGAATGCCTGTATTCCGGTGGTAACGATTATCGGTTTGTTGCTCCCGCGTTTGGTTGGAGGAGCGGCTATTACCGAGACAGTATTTAGTTGGCCCGGGATGGGAAGACTGGCCGTGACAGCCGCCTTCGAACGAGATTATCCGACCATTATGGGAATTACGATTGCGGTTTCGGCCATGGTCATTCTCAGCAATCTGCTGACTGATATTATCTATGTCTATCTCAATCCAAGAATCCAGTATGAGTGAGTCCCGAAAAAAATGGTCTCGTTTTAGCCGGAATCGTCTGGCTGTCGCTTCAGGTCTTTTTCTGCTCGTGATCCACCTGACCGCTCTCTTTGCTCCGCTGCTGGCTCCACAAAGTCCAGAAAAGATCAATCTCTTGAAACGTTTTGCACCTATGAGTTCCGAGCATCTCCTGGGAACAGACGAAAATGGCCGGGATGTCCTTTCACGTTTAATTTACGGTGGCCGTGTTTCGCTCGGTGTGGGATTTGTGGCAGTATTGATTGCTATTACCATTGGTACCGTGCTGGGGGGTATCGCCGGCTACTTTGGAGGAATCGTGGATGCGCTGCTCATGCGTATAGCAGACGGTATGCTTTCTATTCCACTTTTCTTCTTTATTCTTATGGCTATGGCTTTTTTTGGGTCTTCCATTCCGAATTTGATCCTGGTAATTGGCCTTACGAGCTGGATGGCTGTAGCCCGGGTAGTGCGCGGTGAAGTGCTAAGCTGTAAAACTCTGGAATACGTGGAAGCAGCCCATTCCCTTGGGGCAGGACATCTGCGTATTCTGGTGCGGCATATTCTTCCCCAAACCATTCCCTCTGTGATTGTCGCAGCTACCTTAGGAGTAGCCTATGCCATTTTGACCGAATCGGCTTTGAGCTATCTGGGCTTAGGAGTTCGTCCTCCCACCCCCAGTTGGGGGAATATGCTGAGCAGTGCGCGAAGCTATCTCTGGACCGCTCCTCATCTGGCTATTTTCCCGGGCGTACTCATCCTGCTTACCGTACTGGCCTATAACAGTCTCGGCGATGGATTACGGGATATCCTCTCTACCTCCTAGCAGAAATAACTGGTCTACTCCATCAGGAAGAACCGTTCGCAAACAAGCGATACCAGGCTTTGACCTTTCGGATGTACGCTTCTGTCTCCGGAAAGGGCGGGACACCTTGCCATTTCTCTACCATGGCAGGCCCAGCATTGTAAGCAGCCAGAGCCAGGGTCAGATCCCCCTGAAATTGATCTAGAAGCGCACGGAAATATTTTACTCCCCCAGCGATATTCTCTTCCGGGTGAAAAGGATCGCCTATATGAAGAGTCCCGGCGGTGGCTGGCATAAGCTGCATTAATCCCTGGGCTCCTCTGGCCGATACTGCCTGGCTATCAAAATGCGACTCTACCATAATAATGGCCTTTATCAGGTTCGGATCGAGTCCATGGAGATGAGCCTGTTGGAGAATGATCGCTTCAAGGTCTTCTTCCAGTCTCTGGCTTTCTTCTCCAGCAAGGAGAGAGGGCTCTGTAGAGGGCTCCTGGGGTGTAAAAGTAACCAGGATAAGGTGAAAAACTCCTTTATGGTCCTTATAGACAATGATCCGCCGTTGTATGGGTTCTGGAGAAGAGGCCAGGTTCTCTGGTGGAGAGGATTCTGTAAAAACGACTGTCTCTGGCTCGTGGAGCTTCTGCTGAGGAACAAAGTACCCTCTGAACAGGAAAGGCCACGGAGCCAGCACTACAGTTAAACACAGATGCCAGAACAGAAACCGTTTGATCATTCTCTTTTTCTCCTCCGTTTACGGAGATAAGCATAGCTGATCTTGGTGAGAACCTCAACAATTTTTTACGTTTTCCTCTCTCTCACCATACGATTTCCTGCAGATTTTTCTGGTAATATACTGTTGACTTATGCTATACAGTAGCTGTTTTTCTTCACCGCATTCCCGAAGAGGGGTAAATATTCTTAATTTATTGATTTATAAGATCCTTGAGCAGGTTTCCCCCTTTCTCCGGGCAAACCTCAACCGAAGAGAGAGATGGAGGCTCGAGCATGGGAGCAATCAAACTGGGGATTGGTTTTGGAGGATGGCGGCGTGGTCTTCCCGATGCAGAGACTATTTTGGCGTATATCGACAACGCGGAAGCGAAGAATGTGGATTCCATCTGGTTAAGTGATCATCTGATTAGCCAAACACCAGAACTCGAAACCTTAACCATGCTCTCCGTTATTGCGGCTCGCACTACCAAGATGAAATTTGGAGCGAGTGTGCTGCTGCTCCCCCTGCGACAGCTTCTAGTTGTTGCCAAAACTATTGCGACGCTCGATTATATCGCCCCTGGACGCATCATTCTCGGTGTAGGGCTTGGAGCCAATCCTCCGGAGTTTGCCGCCTGTGGAGTACCGCTTGCCGGACGGGCCCACAAAGTAGAAGAAGGGATAACTTTATTGCGTAGACTCTGGACAGAGTCCAACATCACCTATGAGGGAAAATATTATCGACTCCACAATGTTACCCTTGAACCCAAACCGACCAGGAAACCCCATATTGACCTATGGATTGGAGGGCGATCAGAGCCCGCTTTTCGCCGGATTGGGCAGTTAGGGGATGGCTGGTTTGCCTCCCGAGTCACCGCTGAGGCTTACCAGCAAGGTATGCAAAAGATTCGACATTATGCAGAGGAGTATGGACGTAATCCTGCAAAAATCGAAGCTGGGGTCCTGGTGTTTACCCATGTCACTGATACTGAAGCAGAAGGGGCAAAGATCCGGGAGGCTTTTGCTCAGCTTTTTCCAGAACCAGAACTGATCAAATCCTGTTGTGCCGTGGGAACGCCAGAAACCTGTGTCGCAAAGCTGAGACAATATGTAGCGGTAGGAGCAGATAAGTTTGTTCTGTGGCCTATATGTTCTCCCCCGGAACTGCTCTCACAGCTCGAGCGGTATGTTACAGAGATCATCCCCTGCTTTTAGAAGAGAAGCTGGGAGAATGCTTTAGTAAAGAGGATAAAACGCTTATACAACAAGGAGGAAAGAGGTATGGCATTGCTTTCAGAGGCGGAACTTCGCAAACATCTCCAGGGATTGGGGGGATGGAGACACGAGGAAAAAACGCTTCGGAAAGAATTTCGGTTCCGTAACTTCATGGATGCGATTGATTTTGTGCGTGATGTGGCGGATATGGCAGAAAATTCGAACCACCATCCGGATATTATTATCAAATACAATAAGGTCACCCTGATTCTTTCCACCCATAGTGAAGGGGGGATCACCAAAAAAGATATCGAACTGGCGGAGGAAATCGAAGAAAGCCTGAAACCCTGAAGTGCTTTTACGGTTCAGGCGTTTCTGTCCATTCCGTAATCCACTCCACCAATAAGATGAGAGCCTACAGCCACCAGCGCGGAATGGGATGTATGGTAGTCTCTCTGCTTGTCGATAGCTGAAGAAGAAATCTGAAATTTGAGATCGCAAATCTGAAATTTGCCTAAGGAGTCTTCAGCGGGTGAAAATTCCGTGGATAGCGGTAAGCACACAGCTTTTTATCCTCCTGATCACCACAATAGGGGTAGTATTGCTCATCTTTGGGATTTCGGTGACTGGTTTTCGTATTTATTGGATCTTTTTTCTCGGGATAGGGTTTATTCTGGGAGCACAGCTTTTGAGATTTCTGACCGAAAAACTCTCTTAAAGCCAGTGCTATAGCGTGTTCATAGGAGAGATGTATAATGGCTTCGCATAATGCTACGACTCGGGTTCTGGGTATGTCCTCGTGGGTATATGAGAGTGTTGATCTCCTGGAAGCGCTCAACAAGCTCGCTCAACATGGCATTCGTGCTGTAGAAATCTGGTGTAACAGGATCCACCTCGATCCCCGCTATCCTCATCCGGAGGTGAACGAAGTAAAACGTACCCTGGCGGCCCTCCAGATGGAGGTCTCCTCTCTACACGCTCCCTTTTCCCATTTTGATATACAGATGCCTGTGCAAGAACGAAATCAGTATTGGCTGGAGCAGGTGAAAAAAACGATAGAATACGCTCAGCTTCTTGAGGCTAACATGGTGGTAGTTCATCCTTTCTATAGCGCGAGACGTCTCTCTCCTCTGGCACAGGCTGATCAGCAGGTGGAAGTCGTCCTCTGTACAGAAGAAATGTGGAAAGAACTCCTGCACTTTCTGGAAGGAAAAACGATCCAGCTTGCCCTGGAGAACATGCACCCCAAAAGTGCAGGGTGTTTCTTCCGGATGGAAGAACTCCGGGATCTTATTCAGCGTCTTGGGGATGACCATCTGGGTATCTGTTTTGACCCCGGTCATGCCCTGAGTACGAATATTCCGGTCAAAGAGGCGCTCAAAACGGGGGGTGAATCCATCATTACTCTCCATATCAATGATAACTTGCGTGGTTATATGGATCTGCACATGGTGCCGGGCACAGGAATGATTCGCTGGTCAGAATTTATGGAAGGACTCCAGGCTATAGGGTATCGCGGCGTGCTGCTGTGTGAAGTGGCTGGAAGAAAAGATCCAGATAAAACGGTGGAAGAAACCCGCAAAGCGCTCGAGAACCTTTTACAAAACTCTGCTTCTTTGAGTTGACCTTTCCCCACATTTTTGGAAATACCCCTTCTCCGGGATGACGAGATGACTGCCCTGCGCTGTGCTCCGGGATGACGAGATGACTGCCCTGCGCCCTGCTCCGGGAGCACAGGTTGTCTATTTGACTCCCCTTTGGAGAGGGAAGATGAGGAGGGGGAGAATATGGGTAAAGATGAGCTCTTTGAGGGAGACCAAACGCATCTGACTCTGATGAAACACTTAGTGCTATATCTTTGTATAGCGTTGCTCAGCGTCATTTCTGCAGGTTGCAGCGGAGAAGCCTCGTTTTTTATTGCGATAGGAGATGATTTTGACGATACCACCCCTCCACAAATCGAAAGTGTTCAACCCCCTATAGGCACTGTTATCCCCCCCGGCAGCATTATTGCGGTAACGCTCTTTGTCTCTGACAATCAAGGGGTGCGAGAAGTGCGGCTGGTTGCTGCCAGTATCCCAGGAATCGATTTTCCGGATATCACCCCACTCGCCGTTAAAGATGATCCCCCTTTTACCTTTACGTTTTCTTTTCCGAAACCAGGGGTAGCTTTTTTGACTTTTGAGGTGCTGGATTTTCAATCGAATAGTGCGGGGATTACGGTGACTTACCAGGTGGCTACTCTTCTGCCTTAAAGGCGCCCCTCCTCTTTGGCTTCACATGCTCTTTAGATAAGGGATAGTGAGCGGCCCTTCCGGGATTACCCCAATCCGGGCTTGCGGACCATGATGGGTTAAGGCTCGCTGGACTGCCTCTGCTACACTGGCTGCTGGTTGGAAGTGACAGGAGCGAATCGTTTCGCCGGAGAGCCTATCACTATAGAGAAACACAGAACTCTTTTCCAGAATACGGGCCAGGATCTGCACCTGCCACTGATCATCAGCCAAAAATGGCACAGCACGAATGCGATCGAGCAACTCCTGGGGAGAATGGGCTTCCTGCAGCGTTTTTTGAAACGCCCCATGCCCTACCCCTTCCGAACACTCAGCCGCCACGATAATGGTTCCCTGCTCTTTTACAATACCCTCGGCAACGGCTACCCCTTTTACCGTCTGATACAGATTCATGTCTAAAGGATATCCAGCATTCGTAGTCACCACAATATCGACCGGTTTATCCACCCTTATCATCGCATTTTCTTGTAAAAAGCGTACTCCCGCTTCATACGAGGGCATCAACGCCCCTGAAAAGATACCGGTGATCTGTTTCGCTCTGTCCAGTGTGACATTGATCATAAATTCTGGCGGAGCCATCAGGGCAATTTCTCTGATCTCTTCATGAATTGGATTCCCCTGCAGCACTCCATACCGAGCCCTTGGATGATCAATGTTGCGTGCCCCATGATTCGATCGAATGGTGATGGCTCCAGCTACTCCAGGCATCACAAATTTCGGCCCTCCACAAAAGCCCGCAAAAAAATGCGGTTCAAGATGCCCAACCACTATCCGCAGATCAGCCTCTACATAGATCTTGTTCAAAAAGATATCGGTTCCCCGACTACTCTTTCCCAGATAGCGAAGCTGGGTGGGATCATGAGCATTATGGTTCACAATCCGATATTTCCTTACTATATCCGTTCCTAACATCTCGGTCAGTTCCACCGGACTATTTGGACGGTGCAGCCCGGTGGCCACCAGAATAGTGAGTCGCTCTGGAGCAATCTCCATCTCTTCCAGCAGAAAGGGCAAAAGGGTCCGATAGGGAACTGGCCGAGTAATGTCGGCGATAACCAGCACAATGCGCTTGCTCTGACGAGCCAGTACTTGCAGAGGCTCACTCTGGATAGGAGCAGTCAGCGAGTGACGAATCAGCTCCTCAGGCTTCATCAGAGGAGCGGTATCCCTCGGTTGCACTACGTAAGCAACATGTTGATCAGGCAATTCGACGTTCAGGCGTCTCTTCCCGTATGCTAAGGAGACTTCCATAGTATGATCCTCTTGGCTTATGGCTCCATCTTGACTCAGACCAGATAGCGAATACCAAACTGTTGCATCAGCGTTTCCGCTTTTGGCTCCATACTTAGGGCGATAATCATTCTGGTTACAGGACGACCAAGCTTTGTTTTGGCAAAGGTTGCTTTGTGTTGAAATTTGTGCCCATCATCTGGTTTGAGGTGTAAAAGGAAACGCCTCGAGCATTAATCCCCATAGCTCATGTTTTATCTCGGGATACTCTCGGAGGAGCCGTGGTAATTCACGTCTCAGTTGTTCCAGAAATTCTGAACTGGTCATCTTCTTTTACCGAATCATTTTAGAGCCAGGTTTCTCTGATACTTCTATCCTGTTAGATTATAAACTGTTCTCTTCTGACAGGCAATGTAAAGTAGAATGAATCCCTGCCGACTGGTTTGAGGAGGATATACTGACTACGAGGAAGCATCCCGGAGTCTAGGATCGAGCTTATCACGCAACCAATCCCCAAACAGGTTCACCCCTATCACGGTGCAGGTAATAGCCAGGCCTGGAAACGTAGCCACCCACCAGGCCTGTGAGAGGTATTTTCGTCCATCACTGAGCATACCTCCCCAGGTAGGAGTAGGGGGCTGAACCCCAAGACCGAGAAAGCTCAGGGAGGCTTCGGAGAGGATAATACGAGCGAGGGCAAGCGTAGCGAGCACAATAATGCTTCCAAAGAGATTTGGAAGCAGGTGTCGAAGCATGATACGCTTTGGTTGTGCTCCCGCAGCTCGAGCGGCCTCGACAAAGTCTCGTGTTTTGAGGGAGAGCACCTCTCCTCGAATCACCCGGGCAAAGGCCACCCATCGGGAAAGGGCTAATACAACAATCAGATTCACCATGCTGGGCCCCAGCATTACCAAGATAGCAAGCGCTAACAGGATAGAAGGAAAAGCCAACTGAATATCGGCAAGACGCATAAAAATTTTGTCGAAACGTCCACCAAGATATCCGGAGAGGAGACCGACGATGACCCCCCATACTGCTGCAAGGGTTACTGAGGCCAGCCCAATGAAGAGAGAAATACGGGCTCCAATAATAATTCGACTCAGAATGTCCCGGCCAAGAGCATCGGTTCCCAGAGGATAAGCGAGGAGGCCATTCGGCTCCCAAAAAGGGGGGACAAGGCGATGCGGTAAGCTTTGCTTCAGCGGATTTTGAGGGGCAATATGCTCTCCACCTATGGCCAGAAATCCGATCAGAAGGAGCAAAGGAAGACCAATAAGGATCCCTACCTCTCGCCGCTGCAGACTGCGGAGCAGTTCGATACACATCGAAGCTATCTTCCCAGCGGTTTGAGATTTCTGATCATCCTTTGTCATCTATCATTCCTTCCCAAGAGTGTGCACTCAGCATGACATACTGAGACCTACTCGCTATAGACTCTGTCAGAAACAGACAGGCAGGTTGGAAGCCCTGTTACGATTCATAAGTAATCCGAGGATCAATAAAGGGATACGAGAGATCAATGACCAGATTTACCAGCGTAATCACCACGGCAAAAAATACCACACACGCTTGCACAAGGGGAATATCCCGACTATAAATCGCCTCAATGGTGAGTCTTCCTAAGCCTGGCCAGGCAAAAATGCTCTCGGTGACCACCGCTCCTCCCATCAAAACCCCAAACTGGACTCCTATCATGGTGACTAAAGGGATCAAGGCATTCCGAAAGGTATGCTGACATACCACGAGCACCTCGTGAATTCCCTTGGCCCGAGCGGTCCGGATATACTCCATGTTTAACACTTCAAGCATCGAAGTGCGCAGTAAACGAGCCAGTTCGGCAGCCGAATGGATGGCCAGGGTAATAGCGGGCAAAATAAGCGCACTCCAGCCTTCATACCCAGAAGGGGGAAGAAGACGCCAGTGGATGGCAAAGAGCATGATCAGCATCATAGCAGACCAGAAAACAGGAATCGATTGCCCACAGATGATAAAGAGCATGCCCAGCCGATCCGGGAACGCGTGCCGAAAACGTGCCGAAAGGATGCCAGCGGGAATGGCCAGCCAGAGGGCCAGCCATAAACTGCTCATCGTCAAGATAAACGTGGCTGGGACACGTTCAAAAACCAGTTGGAGAGCTGAAGTCTTGTATCGAAAAGAGTGTCCAAAATCTCCTCGGCTAGCCCGCTGCAGGAAAAGCACATACTGGATATACAGCGCCTTATCCAGTCCCATCTGGTGCCGGAGTTCCTCGATCTCCTCCTGAGTTGCATCTGGAGGAAGCATAGCCGCTACCGGATCACCAGAAAGATGGGTGAAGAGAAAAGCAGCTATAGAAATCCCAATGAGTACAAGGATTGCCTGCAAAAGCCGCTCGAGAATATATTTCAGTCGAAAAGCCATGGCTACTGGGTAAACTCGACGCCATACAGATAAATCATTTCGTCAGGACGGGCTTCCCACTTAAGCTGTGCATTCACTCCATAGAGATCAACAAAATTAAAGAGGAAAATGGCCGGTACATATTCTTCCACAATGAGACGGAGGGCTTCGTGATAGATCTTTTCCCTTTCCGCCTGATCCACCGTCTCCGCTCCTTTCTCAATCAGCGCATCAACATCTGGACTATTCCAGTATAGCCCACGACTCTTGGAGTAAAAGTTTAAGGAAAGATTATAATTTGCATCTCCGGTATTATTGGCATTCGTGAATTGGAGGAGATCGACCTCTGGATTGACTTTGCGTACGTATTGCATAAAAGCCTGGAACTCGAGAAACTGGAGATTGACCTGTATCCCGACCTCGGCCAATTGACCAGCCAGGGCTTGCCCAATCTCCCGATCAGCGAGATAACGGCCACTGGTAGCAAACAGATTCAAGGAAACACCGGTAGCATATCCGGCCTCTTCCAGTAATGCTCTGGCTCGTTCTGGATCATAGGGATACGGGGAGAGATTCGGGTTATAGCCAAAGACATTTGGGCCGAGAGGACCAGCCACTTTCTGTCCATACCCTCCCAGGACGTACTGGATAATCGCATCTTTGTCTACCGCATAATTCAGGGCTTTTCGCACCCGCACATCATGGAGGGGAGGTTTATGGGTATTCAGGAGGACAAACATCGTGCGTAGACTCGGGGCAGTGGACACCTTTAAATCCTTTCGCTCTTTGACCCGATTGACCTCATTAATGGGTAGATTAACGATAATATCGGCATTCCCTACCAGGAGTTCAGCAACTCGGGTCGAATCTTCGGGGATGAATTTAAAGGTCAACCACTTGATTGCAGGTGGGCCACGCCAATACTGCGGATTGGCCTCCATCACGACCTTCACTCCACGTATCCATTCTTTGAAGAGAAAAGGACCGGTTCCTACCGGTGCGTGGCCAAATTGATCGTTTCCCTTCTGTTTGACCGCCTTTTCCGGCACGATAGTAACCAGGGCCAGGCGACTTACCAAGGGAGCAAAAGGCCGGGAAAGGTGAAAAATTACTGTGGAGTCATCCGGAGCTTCAATCTTTTCCAGATCGGTAAAATACCGCCTTTGCTCTGATTTTTGCGTCTTGTCCATAATCCGGTCAAAGGTAAATTTGACATCCGCAGCCGTGAGGGGAGTACCATCGTGAAACTTTATCCCTTGCCGAATCTGCACGTAGAGGGTACGATTATCTGTATACGACCAGGAAGTGGCCAAAAGGGGTTGGAGACGCATCTGCTGATCACGGAGCAGAAGTGGTTCGAGCATATGAATGGAGAGATTCAAAGGGATCATCCCTCGTTCCATACTGGCATCCAGGGTGTCAGGCTCTGCTCCCTGAATGACAACAATCTCTTCTTTGGCCGCAAATCCGAAGACAGGCACCAGTATTAGACTGAAAATCACCCATACACACCACCTGTTGTATTGCTTCCTCATCACCTACCTCTCCTTTCCAATTTTATCCTCTCTCTCATCTTGCTTATCCCTATTATCTCCGAGGACAAGCTCTGAGCAGAACGAAGGGAACAGCATGATCTTTGGCGACTTGCTCACTATAAGTTCAAATCCAATAACAGAACTCAGTGGTTATTGGAAAAGTTGTAGCAAAAGGAGTATGGCTTGTCAACAGTTACCCTCTCATCCGTCTCCCATGTGGAGGCATTTCTTTTTGTGCATTCGTGATAAGGAATCTATCATCTCAGAACCTCCGCTTCGCTCTGGGGGAAACCTCCACGGAGAATCTAACTCTAACTAGTGCTCTTTTTAAAAAGTCTTGCAACATAATCTGACGATGATGAATTCCTCAAGTTTAACATCGTGTCATTCTGAGTCCTTCGCTGTGCTCAAGGATGACGAAAGGACTTCCCTACGCTTCGCTTCGGGATAAACTTCGTGAAGAATCTCTACCCACTTCTGTTGAGACCCTTCGCTCCGCTCAGGGTGACAAAATGGTCGTGTCCTATGTTTCAGAATTAATTTAAAAAAGCACTAGGCCAATGATTATGCTTGTTAATAGGATTGCGGTTTGGTTCATATGCCACTCCTTGTTGAAACATAACGGCTGAGCTAAGCAGCGTCGACGTAGGAGGCGTTCGCTTGAGTGATGTGATACTTTTAAAGGTCTCCTCCGGAGGCAAAGTCTTCTAGAATAAAGTATATTATAGGGAACGGGACACGTCACCGACAACGAACTAGAGATATGTACAACGCTACCCGCAGGCAGTACAATCCGCTGCTGGGATTCCTTGCATTCCTGTCAGATGTCCCAATCTTTCATATTGGCCCACATCATCCTTGCTCACGGACGGGAGTAGCCGCCCAGGTTGTCATGCGTCGGCTGCCTGCCGTTTGTGAGGCGATAGGGAGTAATCCTTTTGCTCCGAGTGTTTTCGTCATTCCACACCCAAAGGGGGACTGGATAACACACTACCGTCGTGTGGATGTCCAATCTTGCAACAGGAAGGGGCTATTAGCGACGAGGGGCTGAATCCCTGGGCTTCATATGCCGTAAATTTTATCCCTCCAATCTAGGCTAATACCAGTACGAGTCCGTACTGGAGCAGCACGACACTTATCCGCTGTATCGTGTCACTGCGCTCACGGTACTTTCCTATCGTCCGTATTTGTCTTTTCTCCATTACGCTCGATATGACTGTTCTCCTCTTCTGTGCTCTTGTGGTGAAGGTTTCGTTTTGACTAAAGAGGATCCACCATGTATACCCTGGGTGGCAGGGTTGCTGTGCTGTGGAACCTCTGCTTCTCCTGGTCGAGGAGCAAATCCTGTGCCAACAGGAAAAGGGTCCTGGAGAGGATGCTCCCCTGGGCAGCCTAATATCGGTGCCGTTTCATGATCCCTCGATGATAGAACTCCATCGGGGGATCGCTTCCCACAGGAAAAGACACCCTGTCTACTCAAGGCTCTCTTATATCCGTTATCTTTCCACGTTAAAATCACAGCTCCTCTTGTGGAAAGAATCTACAAAATGGACAAAGGCAGCCGCGTCTTGTATAGACGAGAGTCTGATGAGGGCATTCCCCACTGATCCTCATAATTATGCGGATCGAAAGAGCACAAAATGCTATACAAATCTTTGCCGTTTTTCCATTGATATGCTAAGGAGAATTCTGTTAGAATTTCTATAAATGACTGACTAAAAAAGCGTGACAAACTTGGACTATTTTGTTTTAGAACTAATAGAAAGTGGTGAGCGCTATGGAAGAGACCAAAGCGGAGGTGATAGACTCGACCGACGTAGTATGGCCTCCGACCGAAGATGAGTTGCCCTACAGTGATGGAGTGCCTATGGAGAGTCAGCTCCACATCCTGCAGATGAATTTGCTGATAGAACCCTTGGAAGTTTTATGGGCAGATCGCCCAGACGTTTTTGTCGGCGGGAACATGTTTATATACTTTAGTCTGGAACAAGTACGGAATCAGGACTTCCGCGGTCCGGATGTTTTTGTCGTGTTAGGTGTACCCAAGCGGTTGCGCAAGAGCTGGGTAGTGTGGGAGGAGCAGAAAGGACCGGATGTGGTCATTGAGTTGTTATCAGAGAGCACCGCCGCTGTGAATAAAGGGAAAAAGAAGCAAATTTATCAGGATCAATTGAGAGTCCCAGAATACTTTTGGTATGATCCATTCACGGAGGAGCTAGCCGGGTTTTCGTTACAGCATGGTGTGTACGAACCGATCGTACCGGATACGCAAGGTCGATTAGTGAGCCAAGTGTTGAAACTGATGCTAATACGGTGGGAAGGAATATATCGAGAGGTGCATGCTCGTTGGTTGCGCTGGGCAACCCTGGAGGGAGTGGTGCTACCAACAAAGGCAGAACAAGAAAGACAACGGGCAGAACAGGCCCTCCGCCGGATTGCCGAGCTGGAAGCCTTGCTGAGTGAATATCGGAAACGCCTTGATGAGATCTCTGAATAATGAGTTTTGATTCCGGTTTGTGAGCTGGCCTTCTTTTCCGTCCACGCATGATAATCCTGTTTTCCAAGGGCCTGAGTATTCCTCGATCCTAACTTTCCAGATATCATACTCTTCCCGGAATGAAACGCTCAATGCTTTGCGTTATATAAATAAAGTAATAGATAATGCCTATCCAGGAGAGCTCTGTGGTAGTGCCCACGTTGATGAGGGAAGAGGGGAATCCTGGGAGTCGAATGGACTTCTCTTCGCTGCGCTCCGGGATGACAAATGGACTTCCCTTCGCTGCGCTCCGGGATGACAAATGGACTTCCCTTCGCTGCGCTCCGGGATGACAAATGGACTTCCCTTCGCTGCGCTCCGGGAGTCGAATAGATAACCCTCCGTGGTCGTTTGGGAGCGATGGCCTCTGGCCTGCCGCGGCCTGTGTCGAGCTCAGGCGAGACGCCCGCGCTCCCCGGGTACGCGCTTTCCCAAAGAGGTCTCCTGAAAATGCAATAAGATAAAGTGCAGGGAGTATATTGGGGTTTTGCACTTTGTATCTAACATGGAAAGGAGCAGAGCATGCGAGTTTTTGTCTGGACTATACTCTTACTCATACTCAGCACTTTTCTTGGCAAGAGCATCGCGTATGGTGAAGCACAGATCGATCCAGAACAGATAGTAACTCTGCTACCCAAAGATGCGATTCCGGCTATCCTGGATCCAGCGCCTCTTTTTATTTCTGCTTCGGCAGCAGAGCAAGAAATGCGGGAGAACGAGCAAGTCATAGGGGTCAGTTTTGGGGAAGAGAGCCATGCCTATCCGATTATCTTCCTCAGTTGGCATGAGATTGTAAACGATGTCGTGGGAGGAAAAGCTATTGCGGTGACCTGGTGACCACTCTGTTATACGGGTATCGTGTATGCCCGGGAGTTTGATGGGGAGACCCTTACCTTTGGAGTTTCCGGCAAGCTCTACGCGAACTCACTGATCATGTATGACCATCAGACAGAAAGTCTTTGGAGTCATCTGACCGGTGAAGCGATCACTGGACCCAAAAAGGGAACCAAACTCCGCGTGCTACCGGCTATGCAGACCTCCTGGAAAGTGTGGAAGCAACTCCACCCTGATACGCTGGTCATTGCCAAATCCAAGAGCCCACACTTTCGAGATTACAGCAGGGATCCTTATGAGGGGTATTATTATTCCAGTCAAACTGGAGTGATCCGAACCCTGCGGGATGATAAGCGACTCAATCCCAAGGAGTATATTATTGGGGTACGTTTGGAGGAAAAGGCGAAAGCCTATCCGTTCTCTATCCTGAACACCCAACCAGTGATAAACGATACCTGGCAGGGTACTCCGCTGCTAATCGTATTTCATAAAGAATCTGCTACCGGCATGGTTTTCCAGCGCAGTATCGATGGAAAAGTGCTCTCTTTCAATTTGGTAGGAGACGTGAAGGAAGGTGGTGATAGCCTTCTTCTGCAGGATACAGAGACCGGCAGTCGCTGGTCAGGCTGGACCGGCCAGGCTATCGAGGGTCCCTTGAAAGGCCGCACGCTTTCCCAAATTCCAGTAACCTATGCTTTCTGGTTTGGCTGGAAAGATTTTTACCCGGAAACAGCTATTTTTGCTGCAGGCCAGTAAAGCCCAGTTTCAACCTGACCTCTCCTGATGGTAAGATACTCTGCCAGATTAGTTTGAGGGATGGGGCGAAGAAAACTTCTTTGAAGAGGCCTTTTGATTTATACAGAGGGTTATGCTGTGAGATTTTGTAATAAATTCCAGCTATTGGTTTGTTAAGAAACAACCTCCCCAATCAGATCATAGTCCAGGGCACGGGTAATCTTTACTGGAACGAGTTCTCCAGCCTGCGGTTGTTCTCCTTCAATATAGACCACTCCATCGATTTCCGGGGCTTGGCCCCGGGTTCTCCCCTCCATCAGATACTCGATATCAGGGGAAGGGCCGTCAATTAAAACTTCCTGAATGGTGCCCACCAGGGCAGCATTCTTGCGTCGAGCGATTTCTCGCTGGGTTTCCATAAGCTGATGTCGTCTCCGTTCCTTGACTTCCGGACGCACCTGAAACTTGAAAGTTGCAGCGGGAGTCCCTTCTTCTTGGGAGTAAGTAAAGACCCCAACCCGATCGAATTCCATTGTTTTCACAAAACGGAGAAGCTCTAGAAATTCTCTCTCCGTCTCCCCGGGAAATCCCACGATAAACGTGGTACGGATCACGATGTTGGGAAGAGCATTCCGGAGCGAGAAGATAAGCTGTTCTATATCTTTGCGTTTCCCCTTTCGATGCATGGCTTTGAGCATGGTATCGGTACAGTGTTGGAGTGGAATATCAAAGTAAGGACAGATTTTGGGTTCTCCAGCCATGAGCTCAATTAATTCTGGCGTCACATCGGTTGGATAGTTATAGAGGAGTCGAATCCATGCTATTCCTTCAATCGTGGCTAATTCTTTGAGTAGAGGAACAAGTTGGGGCTTGTCGTAGAGATCCCTTCCGTAGGCATTGATAGTCTGCGCAATCAAGTTGACCTCTTTCACCCCTTGGGCGGCGAGAGAACGCACTTCCTGGATGACTGACTCGAGCGAACGGCTGTGTTGATTTCCACGGAGATGGGGAATAATGCAGAAAGCACATCGGTAGTCACAGCCTTCGGAGATCTTGACATATGCGGTATGCCGTGGGGTGGTCAGGAGACGTGGGGTGTCAAAATCAGGAATATATCCCTTCTGCCCAAACCACATTTGTGGTCCCTCTTGCTCCAGACGTTTCTGCCGACGGTGACGAGGGTCGGTTTCCTCCGCACACTCGAGGGCCCGACAAATGTCCGCAATACGATAAAAGTCTCCTGTACCGATCAAGACATCAATTTCAGGGATCTCATATCCTAACGCTTCCTGGTACCGTTCGGAAAGACAGCCAGAAACGATGAGTTTTTTACATTGACCACGTTTTTTCAATTCACCCATCTCCAGGATGGTCTCAATCGATTCCTCTTTTGCCGCATCGATAAAAGCACAGCTATGCACAATGATCACCTCAGCCTCTTCGGCATTTGGGGTAATCTGATAGCCTGCTTTTTGGAGTAAGCCCAGCATGATTTCGCTATCAACGGTATTTTTTTGGCAGCCGAGACTGACCAACCCAATCTTCTGAAACAATGACCTCCTCCTTACTCAGCTTATAAACTCCAGGGTATCATGAATAAACGGACAATCCATCCTGCTCATTCTAGTGCTCTGTTAACTTAGTTCTGACGAGTTGTCATTCTGAACCGAAAGGGAAGAGGGAGCTTTCTGCACCCCCACCCTCCCCTCCCCCAGGGAGTTCAGGGGCGGACAGGGAGGCTCGGTGAAGCCTACGCTTCTCCCTCCATCACCGAGGGAAATCCTTTATTTCCTCCCCCTTGGCGGGGGAGGAGCAAGGTGGGGGGTAGAGAGTGCCCTCCCCCCCATCCCAACCTTCCCCCTTGAGGGGGAAGGAAGATGTCCGCCCCTGAACCCACGGAGGGGGAGGAAGTCTGCCCATGTCGGCTCTTCAAGTGAGTACTTGACCGACGTTCTAGGGCATTTTCAGGAAACCTCTTTGGGAAAGCGCGTACCCGGGGAGCGCGGGCGTCTCGCCGTCTCGCCTCAGCTCGACGCAGGCCGCTGCAGGCCAGAGGCCATCGCTCCCAAACCACCGCGGAGGGTTATCTATTCGACTCCCGGAGCGCAGCGAAGGGAAGTCCATTTGTCATCCCGGAGCGCAGCGAAGGGAAGTCCATTCGACTCCCAGGATTCCCCTCTTCCCTCATCAACGTGGGCACTACCACAGAGCTCTCCTGGATCGGCTCCAGGTGTTCTCTGCTACATTATTGTACTTGCCAGATAGGAATTTGTAAACCAGAAAAACCCTTGCAATTTTCTAGCGAGGTGTGATATAGTGCATCAGCCTGCAGATAGAAAAAAGCGGTCAGGAAATGGAGAGCTTCATATGATCAGCAAAAAGGGTCTGTTTTCGATGCCCCTGCCTACCTCTCTGGTTACTGGTCTGGATGTGGAGTGCGATTTCCGTACCTGGGATGGAGCGAAAGTTTATCCCAAGGAGTACCTGCGGGGAGGAAAACGCTTCGAAAAGATGTATCAATTAGGCGGCTCGGTCCACTTTGACCGAGATGACTATGAAATTTCTAGCTTTCCTCTTCTGTACAGTCTGCGTGATGTACCGGTTTGTAAGCTGAGCCAGAAGCTCAATGCTATGCTTCAGGTCATGGAGATCGATTTTTATCAAGTATCTGAGGTGCTCTCTTCCTTATGTGGGAAGGAAGTCTTAGCTGTGCCGAACAATATTCACCTGAGCAAGAGTAGCAGCGGTGTCGAAGGAAATAGAAACTATCAGGGATTAGGGGTGATCGAACGGGGCTTTGTCGCCGAACGGATTGCCTATGATCAGATCACCAGATCACGCGTACCCAATGTGCGTACCAGCCGAACCAAGTTCCGTAAGGAGATTTTAACGGTCTATCGGTTAGACAAGCAGGTAGCACTTGCCCCAGAAGCGCTGTACGATGTTGAATATGAGCTCTTGATGCTTGCAGAACAGGGTGAAGACCCGGTTCTCGAGCAAGCATGGGCCGAATATCGCCTCCTCAAAGGACATAAGCCTCCTCTCCTCTGCAGCTATCGTCGAGCATGGCTAAATTTAGCCCTCACTACGCTGGAATTTATCGAACACCACGATTGGGAAATTGATTGGAATACGGTTACCAGCCTCAAAAAGATCAACAAGATCACCGTCGGAGGATGGGATGTTCCCATCCATGGTGAACAGTCCTATCGTGATCTCTTGCGGTGGCTTCTCTCCCAGAGGGCCTTTCGATGGGGCTTGTTGAAAAATGGGCCCTTAGAGGATTACCTTCTGATTCAATCGGTGGCAAATGGTCGCCTAGCCCAAAGTCCCTACCGCACTCCAGATATCATCCACTTAGAAGGGGAGTTACCGGTGGTTGAGGATATGATGATTCATACCCTTGACCAGCAGTATATTGATCAGATCAGACACGCAGAAATTGAGCCAAGTATTCCACTGCATCTCGATGCCTTTGCCATAGAATTCAAAACAGAACCTTCGTCCGTCAGTGCTGGCATGGGTACCAAATATGCGGTGGTCTTTAAGGAACGCACCACAAAAGGGAAAGGAGAACAACGCATTATTCCGCTGCACCAGGTTGAAGCGATTCAGAAAGCGGTCGAAATCGGAAAAAACTACGGGATCACGCATCACAATATGAGCGAAGAGTTCTTTGAAGATAGAGCCTTTGCCTCTCTCTTCGGGATGGAAAATTTTCGTTTTACACCGGTATCTGGTGGAAAGGTTATTACCTACGAAAAAGAGAACAAACGCCATCTTCTCTACCATACCAGCAAGATTCCGCGACGAACTTTGCAAAAACTCGTCGCATTGCTTGCCGGAAACGAAGGTCAGCAACAAAAGCATGAAGAGACAATTTCCTGTGAATTGCTCAATGTGCGCAAACAGAATCTTCTTCTGGAACAACCAGGAATCTTCCTGAATTATTATTGCTATGCATTTCGACCCAATTATGATTCCCTGATCGGCATTATCATGCTCTTTAGCATTGGCACGATGTTGCTCTTGCTGAGTTTGACTATGGATTATCGCCAGCTCTCCGATCTGGCGTTTCATAATGAACTGAAAAAATCTATTCTTCCTTTTGGGATTATTCCTGGTATTATCTTTGAAATAGGGGCCTGTGTCTACACCTGGTTTACCTCAAAGACGACCTATCAAGAGATGAAACTTCTGTCCTGTTACAGCAGTCGCGTCATTTCGCCCACAGCGGATGCTTTTGAAATTATTCTTGACAATAAACACCAAAAGGGGTATCGATTTTTTAAAGGGTTGTCAGTGGGGATATGCATCGAGCAGGAGCTCTCGCCGGTACAACGAGAACTCTTGCAGATACTTCAGCTAGAAGGCTTTCCTTTGGAACAAGATCATGCTACCCAGCAAGCGGTGTAGTATGACGAAGAAACCCCTCCGATTTGAGCGGAGGGATGAGTCAATCTGTATGCAGATCAATACAGAAAAGACAATCTACAGGAGGAAGATCGTATGTTCGAAAGAACACAAGAAGTCACCAGAAAAGATAAATATGGTTTTGTGGAAGAAGGGAATCATCGTCGAGCAGTGATTATGGGTGCTGCTTCCCATTCGACCCTTTCCAAGCGAGAGTTAGCCCTCATGGCAACGGTCGAACCCATCCAGGCCGGTGATATTCGGTACACCGACGCTGAGGCACCACTTTCAGAAGATAATCCCCTGACCATCACGGTCACTGCTGAAATCCTCTGTGGGACGCGCAATCTGGTCTTTGATGGCGAAAGATTGTACTTGGTGCATGGAGACCGACGGTATCCCCTTACGGATGAATACCTGCTCCGGCGACGAGCAGATCAGTTGGGGATCAAAGTGAAGGATCTCGAGCAGGTGATGCAAACCATAGAGGCAACGATTAAACAGAAGATCAGCCTGCTGGTTGGGGAAAAAGCCACCCCTTCCTCTTGGGCCTCTCGGGTATAGCGAAGCACTGATGGATTGGTATAGGATAGTAAGGTGAGGCTACCGAACTGCTTTTAGTCCGGTAGCCTGGCTATGGAGTAGGGAAAACCTTCTCTCGTTCTCTATCCAATACGAGCTAGCAGGTGTTTGCTGTACGTTAGACAATGTGTTTTTTCTTCCGGGAGATATAATCGACGATTACATACTCTCCTAATCGGTGAGGGGTCGTATAAAACGCCCTCCCATGACTGATTTTAGTCAAATGTCGGACAAAATCGATCAGGTAGTAATCGTCGGCAAGCATGAAGGTATTGATGGTAATGCCACTCTTCCGACAACGCATCGCTTCGAGAAAGGTGGCTTCCAAAATTGCCGGATGTACTCCCCAGGTATGAATGTATCTCCGCCCATTGATGGTCGCAGCGGTCGGCTTCCCATCGGTAATCAGAATAATCTGTTTATTCGTGCTGCGGTGACGGTTAAGCAGTTTGCGGGAGAGTTCTAATCCCCCCTGGGTATTGGTGTGTTCCGGTCCTACCGTCACATAAGGCAAATCCTGTACGCGTAATTCTCGGGCCTCGTCTCCAAATCCTACCACATATAGTTTATCCCGTGGAAATTGCAACCGAATCAGACTCTCTAACGCCAAGGCCACTTTTTTGGCTGCAGTGAAGCGATTATAGTCATACAGCTCCATACTGTGGCTCATATCGAGCATAATAACCGTCGCACTGCTGGTCAGATATTCTCGCTTATACACTTCAAAATCATCCGGATGAATTTCAATAGGCACTCCGGGCTGATTCCGACGAAAGAGCGAATTCTTCAACGTCTGACTCAAATCAACATCAAAGTGATCTCCATATTCATAAAATTTTGTCTCTTCGTGCCGTTCTCCCCCTTTCCCATGGCTGGGAGTACGGTGTTTTCCGTACCAATCTTTTTTTACGGCATTGAAGATATCACGGAGAGCTTTTGCGCCGATCTTACGCTGTCCTTGTGGGGTTAATTCGAGTTTCCCATCTTTACTCCGGAAATAGCCAGAATTTTCCAGCATCTGCTCCATTTCCCGGAGTTGCTGGAGTTGCTGAAATACCTCATCCCCAAGCAATTGCCGGATCTGCTCCATATCGAGATCACTCACATTTCCGTAGCCCCAGCGAGCAAACTTGAGAAGATCTTCGATCTGAGACAGTTGCTGAAGAATCTGCTCTCCTTCACCTAGGCTCATCATCTGCGAACCACTAAAAGGAAATTTACTCAAGAGCTCTTCCAGTTTCTGAATTTGATCTAAATAATTCATCAAATCATTGAGTTGTTGCTCGGAAAGATTATCCAGGCTATTCAGCAGGTTCTCTAGATTTTCTGCCGAGAAATCCAGATTTTCAAGCAGATTATCGAGAAAAGATTCATCTTCGAGTAGACGGTTCATCTGATCGAGCATTCGGCTGAGATTTTGATACATGTCACTTTCGGAAAGCGGGGAAGAACGCCGTCGCGGAGGCCGATTCTGCATCCGGTTTTTGAGCTTCTCGCGTAATTGCTGGTATTTTTGGTAGATTTGTTCCATCTGCGAGGCGATTTTATCGGACTGGGCCTGATATTTTTCCTGTACCCGTTCCATGAAATCCTGGATCTTGGAGAAATAATCCTGCACTTTCTCCATGAGTTGCCGCATCTGCTCATCGTCAATTTTGAAAGAATCTGGAGAATATTTCTGCAAGATATCTTTCTTTTTCTGCTCCACCTGACGGAGGATATCCTGGAGGCCACTCATGGACCGCATACCATCCTCTGAAGTCAACCCCTTGCGTAGAATATCCCTCCACGCCCAGTTAAGGTCACCATGGCGGAAGAGGCCCTCGGCCAGAGCATCCATAATATCATCGGGTTGGATGTTGAATATATCCTGGCTTCCATCCCAGGCGGAGTAGCGGAACAGCTTCATTGTGTTCTCCTTAACGATGGCCAGGCTATCTCACATACTCTGCTCCAGATAGCCGCTGGCAATATCCTCCATTTATCCCTGCCTACAGTACAGCACATCCTTGGCTGTAATGCAACATTTTTCTGACTATCCTGCGGAAATTCTTCCCTGATTCTCTCCCTGTTCTCATGGAACATTCTACACGCGCAAGCAGGCGAGAGGTCTGGCTCCCAGCGCAGGCCCTTTCCCAATGAGGTCTCCGGATAAAGTATATGATGGGCTCCTTGTAAGGGGAGCAGGTTAATCGTATTGGATTTTTGCAGGATGAACCCCCTTTTTTGATCTGGGTCAAACTCTTAGCTGAACTGTAGTGCTATATTATCCTCCAAAAAGATACGGATCATGATTGTGCCGTTATGACAGGAGGGAGGATATGACTAAAGAAATGTCTTTACAGCATGGTGATACCTCAAGAAATGAAACAGCACCCCTCGCCTTGAACAGACGGAGCTTTCTTCGCATAGGTCTTGCGTCAGGGACTGGTGTACTGCTCTCTCATTCCAGAGCTTTTGCAGATATCTTTACCTTTTTTCAGCCCCTTACCGTGAATAATCCTCTGACCTCTTACCCCAACCGCGGCTGGGAACGTGTCTATCGGGATCTCTACCGGTTTGATTCGAGCTTTGTCTTTCTCTGTGCCCCAAACGATACCCACAACTGTTTGCTCCGGGCGCATGTCAAGAACGGGGTCGCTGTCCGGATCGCTCCAACCTTTGGTTTTGGAAAAGCCACGGATCTTTACGGAAATCAGGCCTCTCATCGCTGGGATCCTCGCTGTTGTCAAAAAGGTCTTGCTCTGGGACGCCGCTTCTATGGTGATCGACGGTGTAAATATCCGTTGGTGCGTCGAGGATACCTCGATTGGGTGCAGGCTGGTTTTCCCCGTGATCCTAAAACCGGTCGTCCGCCAGAAAAGTATTTCCAGCGGGGGAAAGATCATTGGGTAAAAGTGGATTGGGGGAAAATTTTTGATATTACAGCGCAATCACTAAAGAATATTGCGGAAACTTATAGTGGCCCAGTAGGAATGGAACGACTCCGCAAACAAGGGTACGATGAGGCCATGGTGGAAGCAACCAGAGGAGCTGGTGTACAAACCATCAAGTTTCGTGGGGGAATGCCACCCCTGGGAGCCACGCGCATTTTTGCTCAGTATCGATTGGCAAACATGATGGCGCTCCTCGATGCCCAAATACGTAAGGTTGGTCCCGAGCAGGCACTAGGAGCACGGGGATGGGATAACTACAGTTGGCATACCGATCTTCCTCCAGGACATCCTATGGTCACCGGACAACAGACTGTGGATTGGGATCTGGTAGCCGTGGAGAATGCCCGCCTGGTTATTGTATGGGGAATGAACTGGATTACCACGAAGATGCCCGATGCGCATTGGCTTACCGAAGCGCGACTCAAAGGATCTAAGATCGTGGTCATCGCGGCAGAATATAGCGCGACAGCCTCCAAAGCTGATGCCGTGCTGATTGTACGACCAGGGACCACTCCTGCCCTGGCTCTCGGCTTTTGCCATGTGCTGCTCAAAGAAAAGCTCTATGATGCAGAGTATGTCAAACGCTATACCGATCTCCCTTTACTCGTCCGAATGGATACCCTTCAGCTTTTACGTGCTACCGATCTCCAGTCAGACTACCAACTTGCTCCCCTGCAGAATTACCTCCGCGTAGTCAAGGCTGGTGAATCTGTTCCCCCCTTTAGACAAGATGCCCCTATGGTTTCGGAGAAGCTACGCCAGGAATGGGGCGATTTTGTGGTGTGGGATCAGCGTACCAATCGTCCGGTACCGCTCAGCAGGGATGAAACGGGTAAGGGCTATGACAAAAAGGGGATTGATGCTGCTTTGGAGGGAACTTTTACAGCGACTCTGGCGGATGGAAAGCAGGTGGAAGTTCGACCGGTTTTTGACCTCCTGCAAACCTATGTCCTGGATAATTTTGATCCGGCTACTGTGGAAGAGATTACCTGGGCTCCTCGAGAGGGAATCATCCACATTGCCCGGGAGATTGGAGCCAATAAGGATCAGACTCTCTTTGCCATGGGAATGGGACCGAATCAGTTCTTCAACAACGATCTAAAAGATCGGACAGTCTTTTTCCTGGCTGCTTTGACCCGAAATATCGGCAAAGTAGGGGGAAATGTCGGGAGTTACGCCGGAAACTATCGAGCTGCATTTTTTAACGGATTGCCGCAGTACATTGCTGAAGACCCCTTTTCCATAGAGCTCGATCCCCAAAAACCGATCAAGGTGAAGGGGTATTTTACGCCGGAATCTGTCCATTACTTCAATCACGGGGATACCGTGTTGCGTATGGGAAAGAAATTGCTGACCGGCCAGACCCATCTCCCCACTCCCACCAAAGCCATTCATGTGTCGAACAGTAACTCGTTGATTGGCAATGCCAAGGGGCATTATGATACGGTGATGAATGTCTTGCCCAAAGTAGAATTTATTGCGGTCAACGAGTGGTGGTGGACTGCCTCCTGTGAGTATGCAGATGTAGTATTTCCGGTGGATAGCTGGGCAGAGTTTAAATATGCTGATCTAACTATTTCGGTAACCAATCCATTCCTTTACGTCTTTCCACGCACCCCGTTGCCACGTATCTTTAACACCCGCTCCGATATAGAAGTGGCTGCTGGTATCGGCAAAGCAATGGCTCGTCTTACCGGAGACACGCGCTTCCAGGATTACTGGAGTGGTGTGCTCCAGGGAGATGCAACCCTCTATCTCCAGCGGCTCCTGGACCAGAGCAACGCCACCAGAGGATATCGGATTGAAGAATTAGAAAAACAAGCGCAGGAGGGTATACCGGCCCTGCTCCTCTCCCGCACCTATCCCAAGATTGCGGGATGGGAACAGGCGAATGAAGATAAACCGTGGTACACCAAAACCGGTCGAGTGGAATTCTACCGGGAGGAGCCGGAGTTTCGCGAAAGTGGGGAAAATATCCCAATCTTTCGTGAACCAGTCGATTCTACCTTCTACGAACCCAACGTCATTGTGGGCAAACCCCATCCGGCTATTCGTCCGACTCTCCCCGAAGATTACGGTGTTTCTTCCGATGACCTCTCCGGAGATATCCGCCAGGCTCGACATGTGCGCAAAACTTGGGAGGAAGTCAAAAAGACTCGGCATCCCCTGACCAGTCATGATCCGGCATTTCGGTTTATCTTTCATACCCCTAAGTATCGACATAGCGCGCACACCACACCGATTGATACGGACGTGGTGGCCATCTGGTTTGGGCCGTTTGGAGATATCTATCGGAAAGATACCCGCAAACCTTTTGTCACCGAGGCCTATATGGATATCAATCCACTGGATGCCAAGGAGCTGGGCATCGAGGACGGAGACTATATCTGGGTAGATGCTGATCCTGAAGATCGGCCGTATCGTGGATGGAAACCCACCGATGAGGCTTACCGGGTGGCTCGTCTCCTCTGTCGGGCGCGCTACTATCCGGGCACTCCGCGCGGGGTCACTCGCATGTGGCATAACATGTACGGCGCCACCTTTGGGAGCGTACAGAGCCATATCACCAATCCATCTGGATTGGCCAAGAATCCGGAGACCGGATATCAAGCCATTTTCCGTTTTGGAAGTCATCAGAGCTGTACGCGTGGTTGGCTCAAACCAACGCTGATGACCGATACGCTGGTACGCAAAGGCCTCTTCGGTCAGATGATCGGGAAAGGATTTGTGCCAGATGTACACTGTCCGACCGGTGCTCCACGTGAATCCTTTGTCAAGATCTCCTTTGCCGAACCAGGAGGAATCGAAGGGAAACGGCTCTGGCGACCAGCCGAACTCGGTTTGACTCCCACTTATGAAAGTGCGGCCATGAAGCGCTATCTGCAAGGAGCCTATATCAAGGTATGAAAATTGAGGACGGAGGATTGAGGTCTTTCTATTATCTCGTCTCAATCCTCAGTCCTTTGACCCTCAGTCCTGGTGAAGAGGAGAACTATTATGCCTACAGTAAAGAACTGGCAACTCAATCGAGACATGGAATATCAGTATGAAGAGCATCGTCCTCAGAAACAGATTGCTTATATCTTTGATACGAATAAATGTATCGAATGTCAGACCTGTACCGTCGCCTGTAAGACCACCTGGACTTCGGGCAAGGGACAGGAGATCATGTTCTGGAACAATGTGGAAACCAAACCCTACGGATGTTACCCCCAACAATGGGATGTAAAGCTTCTGAGTCAACTGGGAGAGCAACGATGGGAAGGGAATACTTATAAGGGAAAAACCGTGTTCGAAGCCGCCCCTCCGGGAGAACGGGTCCTGGGCTATCGACCAGAGGTGGATGATTATGCCTCTCCAAACCTCGGAGAGGATGTGATCGATGGCATAGTCGAAAAAGGGGCCTTCTTTCAGGGGATTCATCAGGTCTGGATGTTTTACTTGGCCCGGATCTGTAATCACTGCACCTATCCGGCCTGTCTCGCTGCCTGTCCCCGAAAGGCGATTTATAAACGCGAAGAAGATGGGATTGTACTGATTGATCAGAGTCGTTGTCGGGGCTATCGAGAATGTGTGAAAGCCTGTCCGTACAAGAAGGTGTTTTTCAACATGGTGACCAGGATTTCCGAGAAGTGCATCGGGTGTTATCCCCTGATCGAGCGTGGAGAGCAACCCCGTTGTGTACAGACCTGTATCGGAAAGATCCGTCTGCAGGGATGGCTGAGCAAACCAGATGCACCACGCAAAGAGAACCCGATTGATTATCTGGTCTATATCCGGAAAGTCGCCCTCCCACTATATCCTCAATATGGTCTGGAGCCGAACGTGTATTATATCCCACCAGTACACGTGCCGCGGAAATTTCTCGAGCAGATGTTTGGGCCAGGAGTGGAACAGGCCATTGCCACCTACCGTTCGGCAAAGGATGATCCCGAACTGTTGGGGGCCATGCTCATGTTTGGGAACACACCACAGATTATCTCCACTTATGAGGTCAAAAACGGAACAGCGATCGGTTATGACGAACAGGGGAAAGAAGTCGTCCGTGTACCGTTCAAAGAACCACTGTATATTCGTCCGTACTATGATGAGAAACGGGAAGTGTATCGTCATAACATTTCCTAAAGTAAATAGTACTAAGAATTTTGCATAAAAGCCAAAAGTAGGGTGGGCTCAGCCCACCGGGAGGAACTAAGGAGGATAGCATCATGCGCAGATATAGACTATTGCTGATCATAGGAATCTGGGGAATCTACTGGCTGACAGGGAGTCTATCCATAGTCTCCGGTCAAACTGCGCTTACAGTCCATTATGTAGACCTTTCTAATAGTGCTTTTCCTCTCCAGGATCCCTTTGCAGAGGTATGGAAACAGGCACCCGTCACGCGTGTCACCCTGCTTCCCCAGAATGTCACTACGCCAAATCTGGAGAAGTTGGCGGTAGAGTGGATAGATGTACGCGCAATACATAATGGTTCTCAGGTAGCGTTTTTGCTGGAATGGCCAGATGCGACCCAGGATGGCAATATCGATGTGGATCGTTTCACCGATGCAGTAGCGATTGAACTCCCCCTCGATGCAGAGATTCCACCATCATTTATGATGGGGCATCCTGGCGGAAGAGTTCAGATTATCCACTGGAAAGCAATCTGGCAAAAGGATATTGATGAGGGCTTTCAGGATGTCCGCTCACTGCACCCGAATTACTGGGTCGATCTCTACTTCTTTGCGGAAAGCCCCGTTCCTCTCTTTGCCGAAGGGGAATTCCCCCGACATCCCGCCGCTCAGAGCTTTAAAACCCCGGAAGCACTCGCCCAACTGTCCGGAGCCTATGTCCGCAATCCGGTGTCGGTGCTCGACCGAGAAGTTCCGGTGGAAGAGGCCATGGCCGAAGGGTTTGGCACATTGACGAGTCAGCCCAAACAGGATGCTACTGGGCGTGGGGTGTGGAAAGAGGGGCAATGGCATGTAGTGATCGGTCGCCCTCTGGTGACCAGTGATACCGCTGATGCCCAGTTTAGCGCCGGACAACAGAGTGTTATCGCCTTTGCGGTCTGGGATGGTGGGCAAAAGAATGCAGGAGCTCGAAAACAGTATGCCCCCTGGATATCCCTGAGCTTCGAGGAGGTGAAATGATGAAACTCCAGGTATTGTTACGCGCAGATTTGTACCGGGTACTGGCCTTAGCCTTTGCGCACCCCTGTGCTGAACGACTGATTACTTTACACGACCTCCTGCAGGAGTTAACGGCAGAGGAACAGGTAGGGCTTCTGGTACCAGAGATACGACAAAACCTGCTTGCTCTACAACAAACCTTGCAGGAGAGCCCACAGGAGGAGCTGGAAGGGGAGTATCATCGGCTGTTTGCTACCAGCGTTGCCGTGCCACCATATGAGAGTTCTTATGGCTATCAGGATAAAGGGACGGTACTCCTCGATGTCAGCGGATTCTATCGGGCGTTTGGGTTAGATGGTCAGCGAGCACAGGAGCCGATGGATTCTATTGGGCACGAACTGGAGTTTATGAGTTTTCTGCTTCTAAAGGAAGCATTAGGAGAAGAGTACGCAACGCACGAAGATGTAGCGGTAATTGTGGCCGCCGAGCAGAGTTTTTTACAAGACCATCTGGGGCGCTGGTATATCATTTTAGCCGAACGGCTTCAGACGCAGAGCATGCATCCTTTCTATCAGACGGTGGCCACTCTGCTCAAGCAGTGTGTGCAACAGGATTTAGCCCGATTCTCACTTAATCCGGAACCTCTCCCTTCGGATTTCGTAGCCCAGGAAGCAGAAGGAATGAGTTGTCCCCTGGCTGGAAAGTGTTGGTAGAAGGTCTCTTCTTTTCGATGGAAAAACGGTGATGAGCGCGCCCATACAATCTTTCTGTCTTCCATAACGAGACTTCACTCTTCCTGTCATTCTGAGTTCTTCGCTATCCTCAGAATAAACTTTAGAAGGGACGAAGAATCTCCTCAATTTGAGGAGATTCTTCGTCCCTTCGCCCCTTTGAAGGACAAAATTTTATTGGAATATTACTTTTTCCCATTGACAAGACCTTTCCAGGTAGAGTAGTATCCTTTTTCAGCAAGAGGGAAGGGCTCTTTCACACCTTAAATGCCTTGTCGGTATTCGCTTTCCAATCTTTCTGCATCATTTTCCCCAGTCTAAAATGTTCTTGCCAGGATGGTGACCTGCTCTGGAGCATACGGAGAGATATAGGCAATCGATTCGAATAAGCCATGGCGGTCACGACAAATGTAGAGGTGCGCTAGTGCTCTATTAAGTATGTTCTGAAGAGTGGTCATTCTCTGAGCCGAAGGCGAAAAATCTCGCTTTGGAGAGGCTTCGTTCTGCTCAGCATGACCCATCAAAATGGAGTGCACAGAGGACTAGAACTCGGTGTATGACAAAAAGAAAAAAAACGGAAAGGAGAGCTGACTATGGAACTAGCTCAAGACATGTTAAAACACATGTATCGTACCATGGTGGCTATTCGTATGTTTGAGGAAACGGTCAAACAAGAGTTTGCTAAAGGACGGATTCCAGGCTTTGTGCACCTCTACGCTGGTGAAGAAGCAGTAGCCACTGGTGTATGCACTGCTCTCCGGTCGAGTGATACCATCACGAGTACCCATAGAGGCCATGGGCATTGTATTGCAAAAGGATGTGATCTGAAACTCATGATGGCGGAGATATATGGCAAGGCTACCGGTTTATGTAAAGGAAAAGGTGGCTCGATGCACATTGCCGATATTAGCAAAGGGATGCTCGGAGCAAATGGGATTGTCGGTGGAGGCCCCCCGTTGGCCTGTGGAGCCGGTTTAACTTCCCTTCTGACCAAAAGTGGTGATGTGTGCGTCTGTTTCTTTGGTGATGGAGCTGCAGAACAGGGGACATTCCACGAAAGCGCAAATCTGGCGGCTATCTGGAAACTTCCAGTAATCTTTGTGGCCGAAAACAATGGTTTTGCTGAGTCTACGCCTGCCCATTATCACTGTGCTATTGAGAATATTGCCGAGCGTGCTGCCAGCTATGGTATTCCTGGAGCAGTAGTGGATGGTATGGATGTTTTCGCGGTGTATGAAGCAGCGCAACAGGCAGTAAAACGGGCCCGTGAAGGGCGAGGGCCAAGCTTACTGGAGTGTAAAACGTATCGCTACCATGGCCATTTCGAGGGAGACCAGCAATTGTACAAAGATGATGTATACAAGAACACCACGAGTGAACGGGACCCCATCAAATCTTTTCGGACTGTGGTACTCGAACAGCAATTGCTCTCCAAGGACGACCTGGACGCTATCGATCAGGAGGTAACCGCGCAAATTCAAGAGGCGGTGGCTTTTGCCGAAGCCAGTCCCTATCCCACGCTTGAAGAACTGGTCAGCGATGTCTATGTCCGCTATCGATGAAAAGGAGAGTGTGCTATGACTACGACAACCACTGAAACAAGAACCATTTCGGTTGCTGAGGCCATTAATGAAGCCATACGCCTCGAGATGCGCAGAGACCCCCGGGTCATATTGATGGGTGAAGATGTGGCCGGAGGTGCACAGATAGAGCATCTGGAGGATGATGAGGCATGGGGTGGACCTTTAGGGGTGACCAAGGGGTTAGTGCAAGAGTTTGGGCGAAACCGCATTTTAGATACCCCTATCTCGGAATCAGCTTTTGTGGGTGCTGCGGTAGGAGCAGCGGCTACCGGTCTGCGACCGATTGTAGAGCTGATGTTTTGTGGTTTCATTGGGAGTTGCTTGGACTCGCTATTGAACCAGGGTTCCAAATTACGCTACATGTTTGGGGGAAAAGCTTCTGTGCCGATCACTGTGCGTACGATGATTGGAGGTGGTTTCCGGGCTGCGGCGCAACATGCCCAGACGCTGTATCCGCTGTTCGCCCATATCCCGGGTCTTAAAGTGGTTGCTCCCTCTAATGCAGCAGATGCCAAAGGCTTACTGATCTCTTCTATCCGTGATGATGATCCGGTGGTGTTCTGTGAGCATATCATCATGTATAGCCTGAAGGGGGAGGTGCCGGTCGGCGAATATACCGTCCCCCTCGGTAAAGCAGCTATACTCCGTGAAGGAAAAGAGGTAACGATCGTTGGAGTGAGCATGACCGCCGTGCATGCGTTATCGGCTGCTGATACGTTAGCCCAAGAAGGTATTGATGCAGAAGTTATCGATTTGCGCACGATTTCTCCACTCGACGAAGAGGCCATTCTCACTTCCGTGGCCAAGACTGGACGGCTGGTCATCGCAGATGAGGCAAATCCTTTTTGTGGTTTAGCCTCACACATCGCTGGTCTGGTAGCCAGTCACGGGTTTCATGCCCTCCGGGCGCCGGTAGGCATGGTGACAGCGCCGCATGCACCGGTACCATTCAGCCCGGTGCTGGAGGATGCTTATCTCCCGAATGCCGAAAAAATAGTGGCCGCGGTCAAAGCAATTTACCAATGAACTCATAAGTGAGTAAAATTCAGCATGTCATTCTGAGTCCTTCGTTTTACTCAGAGCCTGTCCTGAGTAGAGCGAAGGGATACACTGTGCGAAGAATCTCCGGTTTGTGGAGCAATTCATGAGCGATTTTTCACTACCAGCAAGATGACGAGAGAGGAATACTCACCATAAGTTCAATAATTATAGGAAGAACATCGAATGACTCTTGATATTATTATGCCCAAGATGGGAATGGGAATGACCGCCGGTAAGGTTATCCAGTGGCATGTGCAGAGTGGGGAAACTGTAGAAGCCGGTCAGATAATTTGTGAGATTGAAAGTGACAAGATCACGGCAGAGGTTCCTGCGGAGGTGGATGGTATTCTCACCATCATAGCCACGGAAGGCGAGGAAGTGGAAGTGGGAAGAACCATCGGTCAAATTGAACCGGCCGTGGGAGCGGTGGTGCGGCCACGTGTGGAGCGGGGGGTGGAAGCGCAAGCCACTCAGCATATCCAGGCTAATGGGATTACCCTGAACGTACAGCGGATCGGTACAGGGCCAGCCCTGGTCTTGCTCCATGGTTTAGCGAGCAGTATGGAGTTGTGGGCTGGTCTGAATCAGTCGCTGTTGGGCGAACGCACTCTCATCAGCTATGACTTGCGTGGCCATGGACACTCCGCACGGCCCAGTGGCGCCCATACCCTGACCAAACATGCAGCCGACCTCAAAGGGTTACTGGATGCGCTTCATATTGAACAGGCTGATCTGGTTGGACACTCCCTCGGTGGAATGATTGCCCTTACCCTGGCTGGTACCGAGCCATGGCGAGTTCGGACGCTTACCCTGGTCTCCAGTGCAGCCAGTTTCCCACCGGATATGCGTAATACCCTTTTCGAGCTTGCTTCTGCAGCCAGTTTTGGTGGAATGGCAAGAATTGCAGATACCCTGATCCGTCTCTCCTTTACCTCCACCTTCTGCGCAGCAAACCCCAGGATGATAGCCACGATTCGCCGAGGGATGATGGCAAATGATGCTGCCAGTATTGCGGCGGCTGCCCGGATGGTTGCCAAAGCTGATCTCCAGGATCAACTCGGTTCCATACGCTGTCCGACTCAAATCGTGGTGGGGGAACAGGATATTTTGACTCCCCCAGCTCTGGCTGAGGAGCTGCACAGGGGAATTGCCGGTGCACAGATCCGTCGTCTGTCTGATTGTGGACATGCCGCGCCGGTCGAACAACCGCTGGCTCTCACTGAGTACATCGCGGCATTTGTGAGTGCTGGCCATGAGTAGCGTCGGTCTTATCGTCAATCCGGCTTCCGGCAAGGATATTCGCCGTCTCATCGCTCAGGGCTGGGTGGTGATGAATCAGGAGAAGGCCGCCATTACTGGTCGCCTCCTGCGGGGATTGGAGGCGGCAGGAGTGGACCAGGTTCTGTTTATGCCTGAGCCCCGTGGTATTTGTCAGGAGGCTTATGAGAGGCTCCATAGCACGAAGCTGAATCTCCGCCCAATCGATATGCCCATTACCGCGGGGCAGGAAGATTCTACGCGTGCCGCCGCCCTGATGGCTGAGGCAAGGGTGGGATGTATAATCACCCTGGGTGGAGACGGTACCAATCGGGCTGTCTTTAAGGGGTGCGGGACAGAGGTACCTCTGTTGCCTGTTTCTACCGGTACGAATAACGTATTTCCCGAATTCCAAGAGGGTACGACTGCTGGATATGCCGCAGGTCTGGTAGCTACAGGTCGGGTGAGCCGGGGAGTGGCTTGCCAGCAGGCCAAGGTTTTATTGTTGTCCAGACGAGGAGTGATCATCGATTTAGCGCTCATTGATCTGGCCGTCTCGAAAGCTCATGTTATTGGAGCACGGGCTATCTGGGAAGTAGACCTTTTACATGAACTCTTTCTCACCCGGGCACAACCGTGGAGCATTGGATTATCGGCCATTGGCGGATGCGTGCAGCCGACCTTCGCGGATAGCCCCTATGGACTCCACTTAGTCTTCGGATCAGCAGGACGACCGGTCCAGGCTCCGATTGGTCCGGGACTCTTCCAAGAGGTGACCATTGCTCAGGTAGATCGTCTTTCTGTTGGGGAAAAGTACGGCTTACGCTTTCCCCAATCGGTCATCCTCGCCTTTGATGGCGAACGTGACCGCACTGCTAAGCCTCATGAGGAGTTGGAGGTAGAATTGAGTATGCAGGGCCCATGGGTCATTGATACCCCTCGCACCGTAACCGCGGCTGCTCTGGATGGCAGGGGCTAAATTTCCTCTTTTCCGTTCCATGGAGAGCCACCCCAGCAACCATTTCTATCTCTCCAGGTCCCTTTCCCGGCCATCGAACAAAAACCTGTCTGGGACTGTCCACAGGGCTACCGGTTTCAACCAGGGATATCTCGGGTACGCTTTTGGCGTCAGGTCTTGTCCTCCAGAAGCGGGATTCTTCGTCGTCTCGCTTCTCAGAATGCCCAGAATGCAGTGTAACCCTGAGAGGTGTTCCGTTTATTTCAAAGGAGAGAGAGATGGAAAGGAAACCACGACTCGATGGAAAAGTAGCCATTGTTACCGGAGCAGGTTCGCGGGGACCGGGGGTAGGAAATGGAAAAGCTACAGCCATTCTCTTTGCCCGGGAAGGGGCTAAGGTTTTGCTGGTAGATCGATTTGCAGACCGGGCCGAGGAGACTCACCGCATCATCCAGGAGGAAGAAGGTGAGAGCACGGTCTGCACAGCAGATGTGACGCAGGAAGACCAGGCACGACAGGTTGTGGAGTGTGCCATCGAGAGATATGGGAGATTGGACATTCTGCATAACAATGTCGGTATTGGATTCCCTGGTTCGGTGCTGGAGATTCAGGAAAAGGACTGGGATCGAATCATGGCCGTTAATCTGAAAAGTATGGTGTGGTGTAGCAAGTATGCTATCCCTCGCATGATCGAACAGGGAGGGGGGGCGATTATCAATATCTCTTCGATTGCTGGAATGCGTGGGTACGACGCAGTAGCCTATTCAGTGTCTAAAGGAGGGGTCATCGCTCTGACCCACACCATGGCTATGCAACATGCCCGAGATAATATCAGGGTCAATTGTATCGCACCGGGACCAGTTTATACCCCCATGGTCGCCGAAGGTCTGACCGAAGAGGATCGTGCTTTACGGCGAACTAGTGTTCCCCTAGGGATAGAAGGAACCGCCTGGGATGTAGCCTGGGCAGCCGTCTATCTGGCCAGTGACGAAGCACGGTGGGTCACCGGCGTCGTGCTGCCGGTCGATGGAGGTATAACCGTCACCACTCCCCCTTTTGCCATGCGGAGTGTATTCTCGGAACGATCCTAGTGCTTGGTCACACTTGTTTTTGTTTTCTCCCCTCTCCCTGGAGGGGAGAGGGCCAGGGTGAGGGTGAAAAGAGGGAACAACTAACCATCTACCCTATAGGCTACTGCACCTGGCCTAGGGCATTATCAGGAGACCTCTTTGGGAAAGCCCCTACGCTGGGGGTGCGGGCGTCTCGCCCGCTGCAGGCCAGAGGCCTGCGCTCCCAGGATATCCCTATTTCCTAAACCACTTTACCATCCAGTCCTGCAGAATCCCCTTCTGCATCCAGGCCTTCCTCAGATTCCAAGCGAGGGAAACAAGAGACAGCTCCTTCTAGCCCTAGAGAACCTCCCCTGAAATCGTATCATTTTCTGGTGCCAAAGGGGTCAGGGGGGGCACCTGTCAACACAAAGCTTCGTATTCGAGAGGGTGATAAACTCACCATTACGGCAAAAGGAGAAATCTGGTCGGGTGTGTTAGCGACCGGAAAAAATGGCCCCAAAGGATGGTATAACGCGCCAAATGACTAGAAGGCGGGAAACGATGCGCCGTTACCTGGTGCTCCTCCTTTTGCTCTCATCGCTGGATACAATAACACACGATGGTTCTATGTTGGAGAGAGCAAAACGGTGATATATCAAGGGTCTCCCACAACCCTCTGGTTGCCGATTAATGATAGTGATCAGGGTCGAGGATCAGGAATGGGAGGAGGGCGGTTCATAGGCACAAAAGGGATCTTCGGCCAGGTAGTCACCAGTCATCGCATAGGCGCGAGCCCGGGAACCGCCGCAGACCCATTTAAACTCACAATATCCACATTTCCCCTTGAGGTTTGTGTAATCCCGTAATTCCTGGAACAGGGGAGCATGGCGGTATATATCCACCAGGCTATTTTGGCGGATATTGCCCGCAGAAAGGGGGAGAAAACCACTGGGAAATATCTCCCCACGATGGGAGATAAAGACAAACCCATTACCATCATTGACCCCTTTGGCTCGCCCTATCCCATCCAGCGCTTGAAATCCAGGACCAGCAGTGGGGGCAGCGTGGGATTCCTGTTTCTGTCGCTGGATCACTACCCGGCGATACTGGGGTGCAGCGGTGGTTTTGATATCGAACGAGACAATTTTGGAGAGATCGTAGAGGTAATGAAAGACCTGTTCGTATTCTTCCGCCGTAACTTCATCCTCTACCTTCCCTCGCCCAGTTGGTACCAGAAAAAAGACTCCCCAGAGCACAATATCCAGTTGCTGCATGAGGACGCCCAGTGCTGGCACATCCTGCAAGTTATGCCGGGTGATCGTGGTATTGATCTGCACCGGAAGTCCGACTTCGTGGCAAAACTGGATGATACGCATGGTCCAGTCATAGGACCCGGGCACTTGCCGGAAGGCATCATGAATGGCCGGAGTCGATCCATCCAGACTGATCGCCATGCGGGAGAGTCCTCTGGCTTTAACCAGCTCTACCTTCTTTTTGGTCATAGACGGCACTGCGCTGGGGGTAAGACCAACCCGTAAACCTCTCTGCGCAGCATACTCGATGAAGTCAGGGGTATGGGGATGGCGCATAGGATCACCACCGGTCAGTACAAAAAGAGGATTCCCAAAAGCACAGATCTGATCAATAAGCCGGAAACCTTCCTCTCTGGAGAGTTCATACGGATCTCGCCTGGGAATAGCCTCGGCTCGGCAGTGCACACAGCGCAGCGCACAGGCGCGGGTCACTTCCCAGATCACGATAAAGGGGTTAAGTGCAAAATCTATATCCACTAGAGAAGGTTTTCTGGGCTTATCCATTCTTTTCTTCCTCTCCCGGCCACCCTTTTAGACCATATACACCAGCTTTCAAGACTTTCAATGCCAGCAAGGCGCACTTGATGCGGACCGGTCCTAAGGGGATGCCTAACAGATCCAGGATATCTTCTTTGCGGATTCCCTTCGCCTCTTCCAGGGTGCGACCCTCCAGCATTTCTGTCAACATGGAGGCCGAAGCCTGACTGATGGCGCATCCTTTACCCGAAAATTTTACGGCGACAATTTTATCGCCTTCCAGTTGAAGATCGAGACGGATTTCATCTCCACAAAGCGGATTGTCCTCTTGATGGGTAATATCTGGATGCTCGAGGACACCAAAATTCCGGGGGTATTTGTAATGATCTAAGATATTTTCCCGATAGAAATCATGCATGCTCTTTCCTTGATAAAGAACTCATAGCGAGTAAGTCTGTAAAGGTCATTCTGAGCCGAAGGCGAAGAATCTCGTAGTTCTGCAGCGACTCATGAGAGATCCTTCACAGATAACGATCGGACTACCCTCCACGGCGCTTCGGGAGCGCAGGCCTCTGGCCTGCAGCGGGCGAGACACCCGCGCTCCTAGAGTACGCTTTCTCAAAGCGGCCTCTTGAAAATGCACCATGAAGAAGGGATGGAGGTCCGTAGCGAGTCCTATCCGCCATCTCTTGGAGGCTTCCCATCGTATACTGCTCCAGCTCCGGTCCATGCTTATGGATTATCTCCATCCCCAAATGCAGTAAATATTCCGCTGTCCCTCCGGTACCAATCTCTTCAGCAACACGGAGTGTACCCACCCCAAACTTTTCAGATACCTCTTCCAGGAAGATTCCTGGAAGTACCCCTGATCATCTCTCCTCTCCAAAATGGGGGCATCGCTTTCCGAAATGGCTGTTTACCAAACAGCATACCAAAAACTGGATAAAAAAAATTATACCCTCTTTCCTTTTCCCAGAGTTTGACTTAAGTCAAAAAATAGGGACACAAAAGCATCAGAAAAGGGGTGCAGTACTCCGGCAATCCATACAATAATGCGTAAGCGTCAGCATGGTAGCAGCAAATTCATTCCCGAGCAACGCCTCTATTCTTTGAAGCATCTTTTGTGGAGCAATAGGCGCCCCACATCGAATACAACGGACCATTTCTTCCTGATAAACCACCCTTTCCCCCTGGCGAATACTTTCCAGATCGGTTTTTTTGTTCAGGGCAATAGCTCCAGTTTCAGGACAATTGGGAAGACACTGACCACAGGCCACACAGAGCGAGGGATGGAACGACAGAGAGACCTTATCCTTGTTCTCCTTGAAGTTTAGCGCCCCGGTGGGACAGGAGAGTGCGCATCGACCACACCCTGTACATCTGTCTGGTCGTACCTCTATCACACCGAGGGGGGAAAAAGAGTGCGGCAGGGGAAGAGGGGGAGAGTCTCTATAGTCCTGAGCCAGTGTGATCAAAATAGTAGCGGTTGCCGTATGCACGAACGGAGACTCTACAGGCACTCTTTTTCCCTCTCCCGAGGGAGGAGAATCCAGGAGAGGAGAGAGACGAACCTTCTCTGGTGCAGCGCCAATCGACTGCAGGAATTCCTGACAAAAAGCGATTTTTCCGGCTATGCTTTCCTCTTGACCTGGAGGGCATCCTGCTGGACAGGGGAGCACCCCTACCGCACTTGCCCCCATCAGGAGGGGGGCAAGAAGCCAGGAAACCGGCTCCATTCCCACACAGAGCAGTTTGACCGGCATCCAGCCCTCCTGCCAGAGGGCTTCTGATTCAGGAGTGTGTTGACAGGTAAAGACGATCCCGCGTGGTTGGATGTCCCCAAGGGCAGGATCCAGAAGCGTGCTGATCTGTGCCTCTAACTGAGCAGGAGTCAGAGCCGGATTCTGGATAGCTCCTCGTGGACAGGTAGTGACACAGAGTCCACACGGCTCACACGTATTCTTGTCATAGTAGATGCGACCGTTAGACCATTCCAAGGCTGACTGCGGGCACACATCCACACAGGCTTTACACCCCAGATCAGCAGCACAGAGGGTCTCAGTAATGGAAGGAGCAGCTCGATATTCCGGAAGAGAGAGTTTCAAGAGAGAGCGTCGGCTCAGATGCGCGGAGAGATAGAGCTTGGCGTGCTCCGGGTCACTCCCGGCAAAAGCGCGGGCTCGAGCCACAGCCGCAGCCAGCAGGACCTTCGCTTTTTCTCCCTGCTGTTGTGCACCGCGCAGGTTGACCATTTCGACCCCCAGGGCATCCCAGCCCACTTTTCGGATCTGTCTCTGCACCTCCCCCACTTCAAACCCAGCCGAACACCACCCTACAACGAGCCGAACCGCCTCGCTGGTCTGTAATACTTTGCTGATCTCTTCCAGCCTCCTGCACAACTCCGGGATAACATACACCTCTACCTCGGGAATCGCATTGGTGAGCCAGTGACTAAGGGACCCACTCTGGTCAATGTGCGCACAGAGGAGGACAGCCACTCTGGGTACAGAGGGGAAGGAAGAGCAGGGTATTCCTGAGTTGAGGGCCTGGGTATTATGGTTTGGCATATTGCACTCCTGTTTGCTTTTGAAGAGTAGTGATCAAGAGAGGGAGAAGATCGAGATCGTGATGGATAAACGCGTTGGCAGCGTTTACCAGCAACTGGTAGAAACTCTCCGGTGAGGTGTTGAGGGTGACTCGTCTGGTAAAGAGAGGAAACCAGCGACCGAGATGCGGTTTCAGGAAAGTAAACTGCTGCTCTAGCGCTTGTCCAGCTTCTTGCAGATCTTTTTTCGCCCAGGCCTCTGCCTCTCGATTACAGAGAAAAGCCATCACCTCCATCTCGATGGAGACATGATCCGAGATGTTCCGCATTGCAGCGGAGAGCGTAAGCCCAAGTCTGGCATACTCCTGATCTAGTTGGGCGATGAGCATACCGGTAGATTGTCCGGGACGGGCGAGATAGGTAGACTCATGAGGCAGAGAAGCCCCTTCCTCCGTATTCACGAGGAATAAGCGGACATACTCTTCTTCCAGCCCGGTTCTCTCCTGCCTTAGCACTTCTGGCAAATCCTGAACCAACCGTTGCCAGAAAGGGTAAAAGCCGAAGTCTTCTACCCCCTCGAGCACAGCCGGAGCATAGCAGAGAGTCTCTAACCGTTCTCTCTCTGGATAGAGGAAAGCCGCGCCAAAGAATCGATAGAGTCCTTGACGGAGACGAGCGAGTCTTGCCGAATCGACTTCTCTATGAGCGGGTCTTTTCATCGGTACCTCTTTCCGGGAGAAGTTCATAGACGACTGCCGCCAGGAATACCAGCATCACCCCGAGGATAAAAAGTGTAGGGGCAAAAGATATCCGGGGATTGCTATAAACCGGGCTGGTCGGAATACCCAAAGGGGCGGCTAACCAAAAATAGCTCACGGCCTGCAAAACAAATCCTCCTATTACTATCAGGATAGCTATCGCTCCTCGCATCAGCGCTCACCTCCTTCCAGCGACTCGGGCACCTCCATGATCGGAAAGACTTTGACAAAAGTGGTGTAGAGTAAACCTCCTAAGGCAAAAAGGCCAAGAATAATACTGTACTCCACCCAGGTAGGGGCATATGCACCTTTCCCGTAAGGAAGTAAGGTCCCATAGATTTGCGATGGAACTACAATGAGATAGCGCTTGCCGATGGCCGCTACATTGACTAAAAGACCGCTCAGGGCCAGCAGAGACAGACTGTACCGCTGCCACAAAAATTGACCAAAGAGGAGAAGAAAGGGGATAACGAGGCATGCTGCAGACAGCCAGTATAACCAGGCATAGGGGCCAGTAAGCAAAGCCAGAAAAAGCTCTACCGCGTGGATATGCCCGGTATACAGAGAGGTGAGTAACTCCACAACCATAAAGTACAGGTAGATGACAATCAATATCATGAGGAGATTACTCAACCATTTGAAAATATCTGGGCTGAGTTGCTCCTTTACCCCAGGGACCCTGCGGAGAGTAGTCGCGATAACGATAAGGAGTCCCACTCCGGAGACACCGGCCATGATGACAAAACCGGGCGCTTGTAACGCGCTGAACCAGCCTGGTCGACCTGATTGGAGTCCAAAGACAAAGCCCAGGGTGGAGTGTGCGGTCACTAAGAGAGGGACAATAGCAATAGCCAGCCAAAAACTGGTTCGCTCGTGTCGCTTACGTTCGGCAGAAGTATCCCGGTATCCGGCTGCCCACAGACGATAGAAATTCTGAAATCGACTGGGGACCCGGGCTAAGAGAGCAGCATCGCGTCGGCCATCCAGATAAAAATAGACTAAACTGGCAAAGAGATACCCGGCGATGACCAGGGTAAAGGTCCCAAAAAAGATTGTGGCCGGGCATAGCGAAAGAGATTGATGATGCCACGCAAGGGCTGGCCTAAGTCTGGAATAATACACATACCGGCCAGGAGTAGAGAGATAATAGTCAATAACTCTGCCATGCGCGAGACCGGTTTTAAATACTCCAGATTGAGGAGTCGAATCATTGCTGCGATGGTGATCCCGGCAAAACTCACCCCCACAAAATAGATATCAAAGGTGATATAAAGTCCCCACGTTGCTCCACCCATTGTCCCGATGTCTCGCAGTCCGGTGACAATAAGACCTTCGATAAGCTGACGAGAATAGGCGTATACTCCCAGCCCAACGAGAGCCAGCAAGACCACAACTAGCAAAGACCAACTCACCGTAAACCGTCCTATACCATACGGCAATCTTTCTACTCGAGCCTCCATGGTCATATCCTCCCTTTCACTTTCTCAACCTGATGTACCTCTGCGCTCGGCGGATTACCTCCCACATAGTGTACCCTTGGTTTAGTCCCCTGCTCTTCCAGAAGCCTGAAGGAAGGTTTTCTCTCCAGCAACTGGGATACATAGCTGTTCGGGTCATCCAGATCGCCAAAATGGAGCGCAAAGAGGGGACAATTGGCTACACAGGCTGGGGCTAAATCTTTTTCTACTCGATGGACGCAAAATGTACATTTTTCCACCACCCCTTTGAGATGACCTCCCCCGGCAATATGGCGTTGTTCTGGGCCATACCGTCCCTCTAAATCTGGATTTTTGTAAGGTGGAGTCGCTCCATTGGTCACCGGCTGGAGCCCCTGGTCATTCCAGTTGAGATAATAATTCTCAGCCGGGTTTTTCCAGTTAAAATAATTCACTCCGTACGGACAGGCCACCTCGCAGTACCGACACCCAATACAACGCTCCCAGTCCGTAGCGACCATCCCATCCTCCCGTTTATACCGTGCACCCACCGGGCAAACCTTGGCACAGGGAGGATTATCGCAATGCATACATGGCCGGGGCAGAAACCAGACATGCGTATTCGGAAATTCACCCTCCTCAAATCGAAACACGTGCATCCAAAAGTTCCCCTGTGGTGTATTATTCTCTACCTTACAGGCTTCCATACATGCCCGGCAACCGGTGCAGCGGTCGAGATCTATCACCATTCCATAGCGAGCCATGATTTATTCCTCCTTATGCTTTATATACCCGTACCTTCACCTGGAAAGACTGATCCGCAGTGTTGGCGACATAGCCCTCTCCGGTGAAAAACAGGCTATTTGCTGTCGGTCCCTGCCCTTTGGCCCAGGGATGCGTCCACATACCATAGTGATGGGGCATCCCTACCGTATCCGGACGCATCGACTCGGTATAGTGCACATGGACCTTGACCTTACGAGTTTCTCCGGTCACCGCATTGTGGGATTCCACCCACACCTCATCTCCATCCTTGATCCCCCGAGCCTGGGCTGTCTTAGGATTGATATCGAGCCGTTGCCTGGGCGCCAGCTCGGCGAGCAAGGGGATAAAACTACTGCGGGATTGTTTAAATTCAACTCTCCACTCCCCTGGAGTTCAATGGGTGAGGGCTCTTCCTCCAGAGCAAGAGCTCAGCAGACTACCCCTCTAGTTTTCTTCTCACATTGCCCAAAAGAGGCAAATCTTATGCTAAATCAGGAGTTTTCTGAGATGCTCTCTCCTGAGATTTTCTCTTTTCCTTGACGAACGGGAAGATCTTATGCTATCAATACCAAAACATTCAGGTAATTCCCTTGAGACCAGTGAAGGACCCAACGCACTCTCGAGGTATGCCACATCACCATTAGTGAACTGGTACAAATTATGCTGGAGTATCACGGTAAACTAAACCAGAAACTCACCGGAAGGTAACATACAGACACGGCTATTGAGAGCGGAAAGTTATCCCATGCACTCGGAAGAAAAACTCTGGTTGAAAACCATCCCCTTATTTGCTGATCTCGCGGAGACAGATCTGGATCATTTTACTGAGATTGCCCACATAAAACGCTATAACCGGCATGAGATACTCTTTCTGCAGGGTGATCCCTGTCATGGGTTTTTCTGTATTAAGAGCGGGGCCGTAAAAATTTTCCGAGCTACTCCCGATGGGAAAGAGGTGGTCCTCCATATCGCCGGACCTGGTGAGACTATCGCGGAAATCCCGGTTCTGGATGGGGGGCGTTATCCGGCAACTGCCGAAACCATAAAGCCTTCTACTCTCTATTTTATCCAAAAAGAGGGCTTCTTAAGACTCCTGGAACGTTATCCTTCCCTGTCCCGGAAAATTATTGCCGGTCTGGCTCGTCGTTGCCGTCGTTTTGTGTCCATCATCGAAGATCTCACGCTGAAACAGGCCCACAGTCGCTTGGCCAAACATCTCTGGGAACAGGCCGAACGACAGAGCGGGGAAGAGGTGATCGTCACCTTAGGCATGACCAAGGGAGAGCTCGCTGCTCTCATTGGTACGGTTCCCGAATCGCTCTCCCGTATTCTCCGGCGTTTCCAGGAAGAGGGGATTCTGAGTGTCAAGGGGAGAAAGGTGATTATTCATGATCTGCAGAGACTCCGGGAGCATATTTAAGCCTTATATTGCCCATGCCTTTTACCCCTGATTGGTGCCCGTGTATGCATGGTTCTCCCCACACCGATAAATCCCTCCTTCTTGCATTTTCAGGAGACCTCTTTGGGAAAGCGCGTACCCTATTCCCTCATCAACGTGGGCAATACCACAGGGCTCTCTTGGATATGCATTATGGTATTGGATTTCCGGTTGCGCCACCTAAGCGCTGCCGCGAAGACAGGCTGAAAGAAGCTCATTTGGTGCTGGGCCCTTTTACCGGGCCAAAGAATGACTATAAAGAGGATAGCATTATGAGCACAGAAAAACTGGATACGGAAACGCTCCGTATGGTGGAAATCCTGTTTGCCGAGAAGATACCATTTAACAAGTTTCTCGGCTTGCAGGTAGAGTCGGTGGATACGGATCAGGCCCGTTTGAAATTAGTTATGCGGGACGAATTTATCGGCAACTTTGTTCGGGGGACGTTACATGGAGGAGTCATCTCCACGACCTTAGATGTCACCGGTGGCCTGGTGACGTTTTTGGGGGTACTGAAAAAGATGGAAGGTCAATCGCTTCCGCAAAAGATGGAGCGCCTCGCCAGACTGGGGACTATCGACTTGCGGATTGATTATCTCCGTCCAGGACTCGGGAATTATTTTCTTTCAACAGGCTATATCCTGCGTATCGGGAACAAGGTAGCGGTTACCCGCATGGAGCTGCATAACGATGCCCACCACCTCATTGCTGTGGGCACCGGGACTTATATTGTCAGTTAGGGAAACACTTTCTCCAGGGCTGCTACAGCCCTCTCAATCTCTTCCCGGGTGGTCCATCGGCCCAGACTGAAACGTACAGCACCCTGCCCGATCTCTGGTGGAACTCCCATGGCCTGGAGTACCGGGGAGAGGGTAATTGCACCGTCATGACAGGCTGACCCGGTCGAGGCGGCGATTTCTGGTAATCGAGCTAATAATTCCGCTCCACTGATTCCAAGAAAGTTGACGTTGAGGGTATTGGGTAATCTCCATTCGGGATGACCGTTCAGGATTACTCTTTCTCCGAAGCGTTTGCGCAGCTCCTGGTAGAAATAATCGCGCAGGAGTCTGATCTCTCGTTGATATCGCTCCAGCTCACCTTTGGCTACTGCACATGCTTTGCCCAACGCCACATCAAAGATTACATTCTCGGTTCCGGCTCGTAACCCGTACTCGTGGCCTGCTCCATGGATGAGTGGTTCAAGCCGAACCCCAGACCGAATATACAGCGCTCCAATGCCTTTGGGGGCATAGAGTTTATGACCAGCTACCGAGAGAAAATCTACCCCTAGTTGCTGGACATTTACCGGAATTTTACCCACTGATTGGGCGGCATCCGTATGAAAAAGAATATTCCGCTCTCGCGCTAGCTGACCGATGGCTTCGACCGGCTGTATGCTCCCTGTCTCATTGTTTGCATGCATGATGCTGATCAGGATCGTATCCGGCTCAATAGCTCTTTTGACTGCTTCCGGGTCAACCAGACCATACTGATCGACCGGCAGATAGGTCACGCGATACCCATTCTGTTCCAGAAACCGACAAGGTTGCAGGATGGCCGGGTGCTCGACTTGTGAAGTAATCAGATGCTTTCCCTTGTTGCGATAGGTGTAAGCCACTCCCTTTAACACCATGTTATTCGATTCACTCCCACCACTGGTAAAGAGGACCTCTTGTGCCGAGCAACCAAGCAAAGAGGCTACCTCCTGGCGTGCCTGTTCTACTGCTTCTCTCCCTTTACGCCCAAAGAAATGACTACTCGAAGGATTCCCAAAATGCTCTTCAATATAGGGACGCATAGCAGTGATCACTGCCGGATCGAGTGGAGTAGTCGCATTATAATCCAAATAGACCGATTTCATAAGCACCTCCTTATCTATTTGCTCCGGAGGGGAATACTTTCCTATACCTTTCACTCTCTAGTCTTTAACCAGACTGGGTCATCCTGAGAAGCGAAACAAGGAACCAGCTCTCTATCTTCTGTGTCTCTGTAAGGAATTCTTTTTCCACATCATAGAGGATTCTCATAGGCCTGACAAGAACAATTTCGTTTGACCGCATTTCTCGCTTGTGCTATAGGTGAAAAATGGTACCTGACGGCTGGCGTATGGCTTTGATTATTGGGCGGTTCTGCAACCGCAAAGGAGGTATAAAATATGACACGGAAATCTACGAGTCTACAACTATGGGTAGTCATGGCTCTTTTCGTTTTAGTGGCTATTCCGATTGCCGGAGAGGCCGGAAGTTCGACTGGAAACGGATTTGAGGTGTGGGCCCTTGATCAATCCGATACCTCTTCTGGTGGAGGAGGGCGTCTCTATATCTGGAAGGGAGCCGATCTTTCGCAAGACGCCAGTAAGGCAAAACCGGAGATTATCGACCTCGCAGAGGCAGCCAAAGCCGCAAACTGTTCCATTGCCCGGCGGCCCCATATGATTCTCCCTAATCATACGACACCGCCCAGTCATGTGATTATCTCCAACGTCGGGTCGGGTGATATCCACTTTCTGGATGTCAAAACCCGAAAGATCGCCGGATGTGTCCAGGGAGCGGGGACCGCGCATGCGGCGGCGGCTACGCTGGATAATCGGATAGTCCTGGTGGCCGATACTGCTGGGGAGCGTCTCCATAAAATTCAGACGGATTACACCACCAATACCTATACTCTGGTGGAAACCCTCCTGGTCGGTACTGACAAGGTGAAAACACCCCTGGGGACAGATGCAGTCAAACCTATCTGCCATGAGTTTACGACGGACAGCCAATTTGCCTATGTAACCCTGGCTGGCGGTGGTCTGCTTGTGGTGGCTGTTGGTACGGCTGATGGCTCTACCCCTATGCGAGTGGCACATGTTTACCCAAAAGACAAGGTTCCTGGAATCGGTTGCGGTGCTTTTCGCATGCCTGATGGCAGTATGATAACAAATGGTGAGAGTGGAGCGAAAGGGGGGGATGATTTTTTGTACATATTTGACACCAGTAAGGTATCGTCAGGCGTATTTCCTGATCCGGTACAAATCGAACTTCCCGGCGAAGACACCCATGGAGTCTCTCTCTGCACTGACGAACAGGGAAAGCTCTTTGCCTTAACCGCTATGCGGGTAAGCAATGAGATCAATATTATCGATCTCCAGACACACCAGGTAGTCAAAACCCTCTCTATGGTCCGGCCTTTCAGTCCTGATCCTAAACCGGACCTTACCGATATTCGAGAAGGAAAACTGTTTGTCGCTTTACGGGGCCCCAAACCCTTGACCGCTATCGGGGCCCTCGAAAATCCCCAACGGACCCCCGGCGTGGCGGTCCTCTCTGTGGATAAGACCTGTCAGTCTTTCGAATGGGAAGCCAAGGATCTCGCCTCCATGAGCGATAAGAGTCGCACTATCGCGCTGAAGAATGGAGCCCAGGCCACCGCTAGCGACCCCCACGGTTTAGTGGTGGTAGCTCGATAGGACCGTCACGCGGGAGTAAGCGAAGGGTAGATAGCTTCGGAGCTGCAGAGTGACTGCTGGCCTCATGAGGCGGTGCTTGAAGAAGCTGAACACCCATACCCTCGCTGATTATACGGGAGTTTGGCCAAAAGCATCGCCATGCCGCAGGTACCGGACAGACCAGCATAGAGGAGACCAGCTCCTACAAATCCGCTCAGTAATAAAAACCAGGGGGAAAGAAACGCGCCTCCCAGCGTGCCCAGCAGGATGAGAGAGCCAGCAATAATCTGTACCTGTCGCTGGAGAGAGATAGGAGCATTTTCATCCGCTTCGATGGCATATCCCTCTTTTTTCCAGGAAGGGAGTCCCCCTTGCAAATGATACACCTCTTCTCTGCCGCTCGCCAAAAGTTTTTGCGCGGCTTGAGCTGAGCGTTGACCAGACTGACAGTGGAGTACCAGTTTTTGGCCATTGGTGGCTGGTACCTGCGTCGGATCAAAAGTCGAGAGAGGCATCAGCACGGTGCCGGGGATACGTTCCGCGGCATGTTCTCCAGGTTCCCGCACATCGATCAAGAGCGCTTCCCCAGCGTCAAGCCATTTCTTTAGCGTGGGTGCATCGATTTCCTGTAGCCTTTTTGTCGATACATTACTTGTCATAGCCATACACAACTCCTTTCTAGTCTCGAGTCATCGGCAGGCCAGCCTGTTTCCAGGCATTCATGCCCCCGGTTACATTCCAGAGATTATGAAAACCAGCCCGTTCGAGCAGGCTAATGGCCACGGTAGAACGATAGCCGCTTGCACAAACCACCGCCAGTGGTTTATGATCATGCGGGATTTTGGTCAGGTTTTTTTCGAGGTCTCCAGCCATAATATGCAGTGCACCGGCGATATGTCCTGAAGCCCATTCGGTATCCGACCGTACATCGAGCACCTGCAAAGTAGCATCATGCTGGAGGCGGTGGTAAAGCTCAACCGGCGGGAGCTGGGGAGTGGACTGTAAGGTATAACCGGCTTTTATCCACTCTTCGATTCCCCCTTGCAAATAACCTTTGATCTCGTCCAGCCCCACTCGAATCAGCGCCCGTATGGCTTCCTCTACCAACCCAGCATCAGGAGAGACGAGGAGGATAGGGGTATCGTAAGGCACGACCCAGGAAGCCCACGTGGACAGACTGGCACCAGCCCCGATTCCGAAGGAACCCGGGATATGCCCCGCTCCAAAACTCAACTGATCCCGTAAATCGATCACCACATGACCAGCCTCTACTAACTCCCGGAATCGACTGACCGTGATCGGTTGATTCCCGGGTAAGTCGTACAAAAGAGTTGGACCTTCTGCATTTACCCTCTTCATCCGTTTGTAGTATTCGGGAAAAGGGGGGACGGTGGAGAGGATCTTTTCCACAAAAGCCTCCAGGGTAAGATCCTTCTGGAGGTAAGGATTAGCGATACGTTCAAACCCAAGCGTGGAGAGTGCGCGACCACTCATTCCAGCTCCACACATGGACCCTGCGCCATGTGCTGGATGAATCTCCAGACCATCCGGCAGGTTTTTAATTTTTTCCTGTACACTGTAGAAGAGCTTCTCAGCAAGCCCTCGTTTTGCCTCTTCACCCAGTAAATCTGGCCGCCCTAGCGAACCGACAAAGAGATAATCTCCACTCAGCATCAGCATCGGCACCTGCGGTGAGCGGATAGTATCATAAACCAGAAAAGAGAGGTGTTCTGGAGTATGACCAGGTGTATGTAACGCTTCGATACGCACCGAGCCGATCTCGATAGTATCTCCATCGTAGAGCTCTTTGTGGGGGAAGGCCACCTCATAGATCTCACCCTTGTCGTAACCGGAGAGACAAAGCTCCGCACCGGTCTGCTGCGCCAGTTCACGAGCACCGGAGGCATAGTCGGCATGAATATGCGTTTCCAGAATGTGAGAAATCTTCAGGTTATGCGACTGGGCGAATTCGATGTAGGTATCGACATCCCGTTTGGGATCGACTACAGCCATCTTTTCTGCGGCCGGACAGCCAACTGCATAAGAATAATGGGCTAAACCGGGGGTTGCAAATCGTTCAAAAAGCATGGTTTCTCTCCTTTTTCCGATTTTTCTGTGGAATGGCCTTCCCTGGAATCTGCTCCCCACGGGCATTGGGATGGAGAAAATCCGATTCTAATATCTTTGAAAATTATTGGTAAAGGTTGTCTTCCCTTGCAGACCCGGGTATAATAAAAATGCTCAATTATAATTATATGCCTATATGGTTATAGAGTCAACCTATAATTTGGGGAGGAGAGAGTGATCAGTAACCGGAAACGTCTGATGACCCCAGAAGCTTTAGAGCTGGTGGCCGCTCGTTTCAAGGCCCTATCGGAACCGATACGCTTACGTATTTTACAGGTATTAGAAGAGGGCGAAATGAGTGTCTCGAAATTAGCCCTCGCCGTTGGAGCCACGCAACCTAATATCAGCAAGCACCTGAAAACACTCCATGATGTGGGCCTGGTAGCGCGGCGTCAAGAGGGGAGTACTATTTTCTACTTTATTGCCGATAAAACTGTCTTTGAACTTTGTGAACTGGTCTGTTCCAGTCTATATGAGCGGCTTACCGCACAGGCCAGTGTGTTCCAGTCCTAATCCTCTCCGCAAAATTTGTTCTCTTCTCCCTCTCTCCCCCTGTTCTCTTTTCTACTGAAGAGATTCTTCCCTCCTTGCGCTGCAAAGAGATTCTTCCCCTTCCGCTCAGCATGACAACTGATGCTCCGCACGGATACCCGGGGCTCTAGGCTCCTTTCCGCGGGGTAAGGAACCAAAATAGTGTCAAGAAGAAACGAATTGGTTGTATGAGAGAATTTCATTGACAGCAGGGGAAAGAAGGCTAAAATGGAAAGAAAAGGAGCATTTTTGGTATACATACTCGATCAGAAGGGAGGAGATCATGCGCCAGGCCTTTCTCATCGGCATTATTCTCAGTCTGTTGATGCTGTCTGTTGGAGTTGGGAAAGTCTTTGCCGAGCCTTTTGAGCAGCAATCCAGTGGAGCAAAAGCCGGTCTCGTAATATTGAGCGGGATCACCACCATCCCTTACGCAGCGGTGAAACTGGTCTTTGCCACGGTCGGCTCTACGGTCGGAGGAGCAATCAATCTCCTTTCCTTTGGCTATGCTAGCGAGACAGCAGGACGTATCGCCTTGGGAGCAGCGGATGGGGATTGGTATGTGCATCCAGATGTGTTTACCGGAGAAAGATCCCTGCACTTTGTTGGCCCTGGCCCAGAACCTGTCGATATCGCTTTACCTGAGGTGAAACAGCTAGAAGGGGAGTAGAAGGGGCTTCGGACATAAGCAATATACTGCTCAAAGGAGCGATGGATAGGGTAAGGCTTTGGAGTGGAGAAAGAGCTTTCTGCGCATGCAAGGCGGAGAGAGAATATAGGAACCTGAAGGAGAGACAAGGGCATGAAGATTACGCATGTTCGTATTCGGCAAGTGGAAGGAGTTATGGAACAGCCGGAGACACTGTGGGAGGAGCGTCTGGTGCGACCGGTGGATCTCTATCCAGAGGATAATACTACCTGGCCTGGGAATTATCATAAAGAGATTGCTCCAGGACAATATGCTATGAAAGCCTATTTTCTGGAGATCGAAACGGATGAAGGGGTTACTGGTATCGGTGGTCCTGTCCAGGAAGTCAGTGCCTATTTGATCGCGAAAGTCTTAAAACCGGTCTTGATGAATGCTGACCCTACCGAGAGTGAAAAACTTTGGGATCGTATGTATCGCACAGCGATCCATGGCCGGAAAGGTGAGCTGATGATCGCCATCAGCTCAGTCGATTGCGCGATCTGGGATCTGCGTGGGAAGTGGCTCAATGTACCAGTATATAAACTCCTGGGTGGGGCTACCCGTGACCGGATCAGGGTATATGCCAGTGCTCTCGGCTATTCCCTGGACCCGGGTCTGGTGCGTGAACGGGCTCAACAACTCGTTTCGCAAGGGTATACAGCCATGAAGTGGTTTTTCCGATATGGCCCCTGGGATGGGAAGGAAGGAATCAAGAAGAACCTTGCCCTGGCCCGTACGTTGCGAGAGGCGGTTGGCCCGGATGTGGATATTATGCTCGATGCCTGGAGTAGCTGGGATGTACCCTACGCCATCCAGATGGCCGAGCGCCTGGCCGAATACGATATTTTCTGGCTGGAGGAGCCAGTGCTGGCCGATAAGCTGGAGAGTTATGCCGCTATCAGGGCCGCCAGCCCCATTCGTATTGCTGGAGGAGAACATGAGTATACCCGCTGGGGATTCAAGGATGTGATCGCCGCAGAGGCGATGGATGTCTGGCAACCGGATATCTACTGGGCTGGAGGGATCAGTGAAGTGGTCAAGATCTGTACGCTGGCTTCGGTAGCTGATGTCATTATTATTCCCCATGGACACTCCACACCAGCCAATGCCCACGTAACTGCTGCGCAATCTCCTGCTCTGTCTCCCCTCCAGGAATATTTAATTAAATGGAATGAAGTGCATCAGTTTTTTCTAAAAAATCAGCTCAAGCCGGTGAAGGGATACCTGGAAATTCCCTCCTTGCCCGGCATAGGCATGGAGCTGGACGAAAGCAAAATTGATAGAGCACAGGAGATGCGGTGGGATTAGCTACCAGAAGAAGCCTGGAAGAGGTCAGGTGGACACAAATAGCCCTGAGAAGAAGGAGGAAACATCATGACTCCAAAAGTATATTATCGACCTGGTTGAAGCTCCTGTAGCAAAACGAAAGAGTTACTTTCGTCATGGGGTGTCACCTTTGAAGCCATCAATGTAGAGGCAGAACCAGCGGCGATGGAAGACCTCAAGCAACTGGGGGTCCCAAGTGTCCCAGCAGTCGTAGTTGCCGATCGAGTGGTCCACGGCTGGAATCCAAAAGCAGTAGCCACGCTGGTAGGGGTGGATTACGAAGAGCCACAACACTTATCCGCAGAGGAGCTGGTGCAACGTCTGGATAAAATTCTGGATGCCTCCCAGCGAGCCATTAGCCAGGTTCCTCCCGCTCATCTTTTGATGAAATCTCCCGGGCGAGATCGGACGGTACATCAACTCGGATACCATATCTTCCGACTCGCTTTAGCTTTCCGGGATGGGATGGAACAACGTCAATATCCTCGTGCCTGGATCGATGAAAAAGCTCCACCAACTATCGCCACCGGAGCAGATATCATCCAATATGGGGACCAAGTCAGGACCCGTCTGCATCACTGGTTTGCCCAACCAGGTTTTTGTGAGGGAATCGTAGAAACTTATTACGGGCCACAGACCGGGTATGAACTGCTCGAGCGAACCGTATGGCACATTGCGCAACATGTTCGGCAACTGTATGCCCTGCTGGAGATGATGGGTATCTCTCCCCAAGATCCATTGACTGAGGAAGACTGGAGGGGCTTACCCTTACCCAAGGAAATATGGTAGAGAGGAGAAAAGATGAACCCGTGGCTATTCAACAGATCGAATCGTTTCCGGTGCGGGTGGTGGCTATGGAGGAATAAACGGAAAAGTGGAAGAAAGGGGGAGGATAAGAGGATGATAGAAAGAGAGGAAAGGGTCTGGTATGGAAACTCCATTTGGGCAAATCCAGGTTATTGATGCGCATACCCATTTTTTCTCTTACCGCTTCTTTCAATCCTTTGCTGATCTGGCTCGGAACATGCTTGAGGGGCCGGATCTCATGGCTGTGCTGGAAAAAAAGCTTGGCGTGGAGATTCCTCCTCACCATCCGACCGAGCTCGCCCAGCGCTGGGTGGCGGAATTTGATAAGTATGGAGTCGAAAAAGGGGTGTTTTTTGCCAGTGTGGTAGGAGACGAGGACTCTGTAGGAGCGGCGGTTAAAGCTTTTCCTGATCGTCTCATCGGCTATATGATGCTCAACCCGCTCCAGGAGGGAGCGCTAGACCAGTTAGGTCGGGGAGTAGAGCAATTCGGAATGAAGGGCATAACCTTATTTCCGGCTATGCACCACTTCCAGGTCGATGATGAACGGATCTATCCTCTTTATCAGCAAGCGCAAAAGTATGGCCTTCCGGTCTTTGTACACTTTGGTGTTCTGAAAATCGGTATCCGGGACAAACTCGGTCTCCCAAATATTTTTGATCTTCGCTATGCTAATCCCCTGAACCTGCATAAGGTAGCTATTGATTTTCCCAGAATCAACTTTATTATTCCCCATTTTGGGTGTGGTTTTTTCCGCGAAACCCTGATGCTTGGAGCACAAGCACCGAATGTTTATGTCGATACCTCGAGTTCCAACACCTGGATGACCTATCAGGAGGCCACTATTGACTTGAAGACGGTCTTTCAGAAAGCATTGAGCGTTTTTGGATCGAAACGGATCCTCTTTGGCACGGATTCCAATATATTTCCCCGTGGTTGGCGTATGGATATTTGTAAAACTCAACTGGAGGTTCTCCAGAGTCTTTCTCGTGCAAAAGAAGAAGTCGCAGACATCATGGGAGGGAATATCAGACGTCTGTTGTCTCTCTCTTGAGAATCTGGAGAAGGATCAGCCTGCGATGAGACGATTTGAGGGAGATACGCTTATTCTTCTTATCTCTCTCTGTGAGATATTCTTGCCAAACCAGAACCTAAAGTAAACTCGCTCGCTTCACGAGCTCGCCTTCGCGGGCGGGGCATTTACCCCGCCCTTGACCAAGGGGATGCTACACGCCCCCTTGGAACCCCAGTAATAGGATCCCCGCCGCAAGCAGCGGGGCATAGTAATTTAGTAAAAAGCTATACAGGAAAAGGAGAATAGTACAGATGACGAAACCGCTGACTCGTGAAGATCTGGTTGCCGCTCTTCCCTCTACTACTGGAACTCTTTCTCTGCCGGGTCTGGAATCCCACGTCGAGATCTATCGTGATACTTTGGGAATTCCGCATATTCGAGCCCATTCCGTCCACGATGCTTTTTTTGCTCAGGGATTTGTGCATGCGCAGGATCGCCTCTGGCACATGGACTATGACCGACATCGGGCTTATGGACGCTGGGCAGAGTTTGCCGGAGCGGTAGCTCTCGAACAAGACCTGATCATGCGTCGTTTTCGGCTGGAGGCGAGTGCCCAGGCAGATTATCACGTAGTTAATACCGAAACTCGGGCCATGCTTGATGCCTATGCGGCTGGAGTTAATGCCTTTATACAAACCACCAACAGTTTGCCCATCGAATATCGTTTAGTAGAAAGTACTCCTGAACCATGGCACCCCTGGGATTCGATCGCTGTCTTTAAAGTCCGTCACATCCTTATGGGCGTCTGGCAGGCAAAGGTTTGGCGAGCAAAACTGGTGAGTCATTTGGGGCCGGGGATGACTGCCAAGCTTTTCCCAGGGTATCAACAGGGTCATCCCCTGATCATTCCCCCTGGTGTGAACTATACCGGTCCGGTGTTAGATGGGCTGAAAGAGTTGACCGAAGGAGCGGCTGCTCTGGCCTTTCTCCGAGAGGTGGAAGGCGGCAGCAATAATTGGACCGTTTCCGGAAAAAAGACCGCTTCCGGACGCCCGCTTCTGGCTGGTGACCCTCATCGGGCCCTGGATACTCCAAATGTTTACTATCAGAATCACCTTGCTGCCCCTTCCTTTGATGTCATTGGGTATTCTTTCCCTGGTTTACCGGGATTCCCTCACTTTGGACATAATCAGTATGTGGCCTGGGGTGTTACGCATACCGGTGCAGACTATCAAGATCTGTACATCGAACGTTTTGATCCCCAGAATCCCCTCCGTTATGAATTTCGTGGAGAATGGCGTCAGGCCGAACGGTATCACGAAGTGATCAGGGTACGGGGAGCTACACCGGTAGAGATTGAGGTGACGATCACTCATCACGGGCCCATCGTGATCGGAAAACCAGAAAATGGCTACGCTCTCGCTTTCCGCTATACAGCCACTGCCGAACCTAATGGATGTCTTAACTCCTTATTACCGATCATGCGTTCTACCTCGGCCGATGAGTTTGAAGAAGCGCTCCGGCCCTGGGTGGATCCGGTCAATAATATTGTCTATGCAGATGTGCATGGCAATATAGGGTATCGGACACGGGGACAGATTCCGGTGCGCTCGATGCTGAATGCCTGGCTGCCTGCTCCTGGCTGGACTGGTGAGCATGAATGGCAGGGAGTGATTCCTTTTGAAGAAATGCCTGCTATCCGTAATCCAGATATTGGGTTCGTGGTCACGGCAAACAACCGAGTGATAGATGAAAAATATCCCCATTATATTGCGCTGGATTTTGCCCCAGGCTTTCGGGCCCAGCGCATCACCGAACGTCTCCGTCAGGCCAGAGGGTTACGTGCTGAGGATATGGCCGCGATTCATGCCGATCGAATTTCTATCCCTGGACAGGAATTTATCCAGTTGCTGGATCTTATTACCACCACCGATCCGTTTTCCATTCAGCCAAAGGAGGAGATGGCCCGCTGGAACGGCTCGATGGAAGCGGAGAGTGCAGCAGCCCTGATCTATACAGCGTTTCGAGAACGTCTTATGCGCGAAGTTATGGGTCCTCTCCTGGGGAGTTTGGAGAAAGAAGCTTTTCAGGGAGAAGTACGGGGTGGGATTGCGCATATGGCTCGTCTGCGTGCCCGTCTGACCAGTATGATCCGGGAGGACGATCGGACTTTCTTACCCAAAGGAACCGATTGGCCTACCCTGATGCGCACAGCCTGGGAGAGAGCAGTAGCCGATCTCCGTGACCGTCTGGGCGATGACCTCCAGAGCTGGCAATGGGGGAAGTGGCATCGAACGAGACCTCAACATCCCCTCTCCGCTTCTTTCCCGGAGATGGCTGCCCTGCTCGACCCACCCGGTGTGAGCATGGGGGGAGATGGGGATACGGTACAAGCGGCCTCGTTTACGGATAGTGAGACCTATATCATGACCAGTATGTCTGTGACCCGTTACGTTTTCGATCTCGGGGATTGGAATCGTTCTGGTTGGGTAGTTCCCCTCGGATCCTCTGGACATCCTGGGAGTCCACACTATGCAGATCAAGTGGAGACCTGGAGAGCCGTTCAGCTCTTTCCCATGCTCTACGATTGGTCCCAGATTGCGCAGAGTGCAGAAGCACATCAGACGTTACAACCAGAGTAATGTCCATCTGCTGGAGTCAGGATATCCTCCACATCACTGGCGCAGTGGATCCCCCTGACTCCTATAGATCCTGCCCACAATGGTTAAGCCGAATCACATTTCATACCTGATCCAGTATTTTGCTCCCTAGGATACATTGGCCTTTAAATGGGAGTATTCAATGATAAAACTGTACCTGAGTAAATATGACGAAGAATTTTGCATAAAAGCCAACAGTAGGGTGGGCTGTGCCCACAAAGAATACCCCTGGCTGTGTTGGTGGGCGGAGCCCCATAAGCGCGAACTTACGGTTCTTTTCCTGGGAAATCATGATCATGCGACCTCCTGTTGTTCCCAGGCCTGGCGGGGGGTTCGGCTGGCGAGCCAGGCCCGGACGACGGTGTCTTGATGCGCCCGGTGACTCGGACTCAACACCAGGAATCGGCGTAGACGGAGCAAGCAGGCGCACAACCGGGCCGCCGACCAGGTGCCGTGCACCTGCGGCCGCACCGGATCCAGGCAGCCCCCCACCAGCAGCCACCTGCCGATGTCCCCGGGCGGACGGCTGAGCGGGGGCTTCCCGCGCTGGAGCCGCCACGAGGGCCCCCAACCCCCAGAGCCACCAGGCATTCGAGCGGCGCAGCCGCTTGCGCCAGGCCGCTTCGGATAGATCGGCGAGCCCAAGGAGCACGGCCCACGCCCCGAGCCGACGCAGCGACAGGGCGCCCAGAACAGAAGCGAGCAGGGCCCGGAGGGAATCCGTAAATTATGGGCTTAAGTTTGCGCTTATGGGATTAAAACCCCTACCGGGTTCTGCTCGGAACCTTACAGATGCTTGAGCTGCTTGAAGGGAAACTTTCACGAGCAATTGCCAGGGGAGAGGGGCCGTAAGGCCCCCGACCTACCCGACCGGGTCGTGCAACGGAATGGTTCATACCAACATAAGGAGTGAACATGGCAACACTGAAAATTACACTCTCGGAAGAAAAGTTTGCCCAATTGAAAGAGAAGGCCAAGCGCTATCAAGTGGCTCCGGAAGAGTTGCTCCGGGTGGGACTTGAGGAACTGCTAACCCGTCCCGATAAAGACTTCCAACAGGCTATGGACTATGTGCTCACCAAGAACGCCGACCTCTATCGACGGCTGACTTAAAGGGGAATGCGCCATTTGTCTCTCAATGAGGTGCTCGAACTCTATCTCCTGGTCCTGGAGCAGTCTGGCGGGGCAGTAGGAGTTCGCGACTTGAACGCTCTCGAGTCAGCAGTGACCCAACCACGCATGACCTTCAGCAGGCAAGATCTTTATCCCACGATTGTCGAGAAAGCGTCGGCTCTATGTTTCTCATTAATCCAGAACCGTCCGTTCGTGGACGGCAACAAGCGAACCGCTCATGCAGCCATGGAAACTTTCCTGGTATTGAACGGTTATGAGATAGAAGCCTCAGCCGATGAGCAGGAGCAGGTCATCGTGCAAGTGGCCTCTGGTGAAATGGGGCGTGAGGCATTTACGGAGTGGCTTTGTGCTCATACCGTGCCGACTACTCGCGAGCAAAGAGCGGCATGAAAGCCCCCTGACACCTGCTGCAGCCGACCCACCTCCGCTGGTGCTCCGGTGGGCGGCTGAGCCTTATCGTTAGCCCATTATTTGTATGATCGTGAGCGGATTTCCTGCGCGATAACGATAGAATTAACGAGCAGATATGCCCCGAATTCCGCGAATTCCGCAGAATTTAAGGACACCATGCGTAATGCTTGCCTTTGAAGTGGCGCCGGTTATTGTCGCTTAGTTAGTAAGAATCGCATGTCTGCGGAAGCCCGCCGAAGCGGCGCAGCCCATCCTGCAACGGCAGAAGCGAAGGCGGAAGAGGAAGCCAGACAGAAATAAGTATGGTGTCCCCTGATTTCAAGAAAAATTTACAAATTATTTGTATTGACAATATCTAAGTAATATGATATGGTTTATTTCGCCTGCAGGAACATCTATGACTTGTTCTAACGAGGGTATGCGACGGCAAACAGCGTCCGCTCGTACCTCGCTCCTGCTGTCTGCCGTGTCTGACACCTGGCGTGAGCCGTTCATAACTAAATCACCAAAAGAAAGGAGAACCAAAGATGAGCGAAGAAAGCAAGTGCCCCATAACAATGGAGGCCTATCGCCACACCACCCTCGGTGGAGACATGAACCGGAAATGGTGGCCAAACCAGCTGAACCTGCGAATCCTCCATCAAAACCCACCTACGCTCAAGCCCACGGACGAGGACTTCAACTATGCCGAGGCGTTTGCCCAGCTCGACTATCAGGCGCTGAAAGAAGACCTGCGACTCCTGATGACCGACTCCCAGGATTGGTGGCCGGCCGACTACGGCCACTACGGCCCTCTCTTCATCCGCATGGCCTGGCACAGCGCAGGCACCTACCGCGTGTTCGATGGCCGCGGGGGCGGGGGCACCGACAATCAACGCTTCGCTCCGGTGAACAGTTGGCCCGATAACGTCAGCCTCGACAAGGCGCGTCGTCTGCTCTGGCCGATCAAGAAGAAATACGGCAACAAGATCGCCTGGGCCGATCTGATCATCCTGGCCGGAAACGTCGCCCTGGAGTCCATGGGCTTCAAGACCTTTGGCTTCGGTGCGGGACGCACGGACATTTGGGAGCCTGAAGACGAGGTGTACTGGGGGCCGGAGTCCGAGTGGCTGGCCGATGAACGGCATCCTGGGGGCGAGCTGCAAAAGCCCCTAGCCGCCGATCACATGGGGCTGATCTACGTGAACCCCGAAGGCCCTGGCGGCGAGCCCAACGTGCTGAAGGCTGCCGAGCATATCCGCGAAAGCTTCAAGCGCATGGCGATGAACGACGAAGAGACGGTCGCGCTCATCGCCGGTGGGCACACCTTCGGCAAGACCCACGGAGCGGCCGACGGTAAAAAGTACCTTGGTCCCGACCCCGAGGCGGCGCCCCTGGAGGAACAGGGACTGGGGTGGAGAAACAGCTACCGTAGTGGCAAGGGGCCAGACACCATCACCAGCGGGCTGGAAGGCGCCTGGACGCCGACACCGACCAAGTGGGATGACAGCTTTCTCAGGCTCCTCTTCAAATATGAGTGGAACCTGGAAAAGAGTCCCGGCGGCGCCTGGCAGTGGGTGGCAGTCGACCCAGACCCCGAGGACCTGGTGCCCGATGCCCACGATCCCAATAAGAAGCACAGGCCGGTCATGCTCACCACCGATCTGGCGTTGCGGATGGACCCCATCTACGAGCCCATCTCCCGCCGCTTCCTGGAACACCCGGAGGAGCTGGCCGATGCCTTTGCCCGGGCCTGGTTCAAGCTTACCCATCGCGACATGGGTCCGAAATCGCGTTACCTGGGGCCGGAGGTGCCGGAAGAGGACCTGATCTGGCAGGACCCCGTCCCTCCGGTGGACCACGAGCTCATCGACGAGGTGGATGTTGCCGAGCTGAAGAGGCAGATCCTCGACTCAGGGCTGTCCATCTCGGAGCTTATCTACACCGCCTGGTCCTCGGCTGCAACCTTCCGTGGCTCTGACAAGCGGGGCGGCGCCAATGGGGCACGCATTCGTCTGGCTCCCCAGAAGGACTGGAAGGTGAACCAGCCGGCTCAACTCGCTCGGGTCCTGGGCGTACTGGAAGGCATCCAGACCAGGTTCAACAGAGCGCAGTCCGGCAACAAGCGGGTCTCCCTGGCCGACCTGATCGTCCTCGGCGGTGTCGCGGCCGTGGAGGCGGCTGCGAAGCAGGCCGGCTTCGAGGTAGAGGTGCCTTTTGCGCCCGGCCGCACCGACGCCTCCCAGGAGCAAACCGACGTGGAATCCTTCGACTACCTGGAGCCAGTGGCAGACGGTTTCCGCAACTACCTAAAGTCGGGGTGTGAGCATCTTTTGGCCGAGCATCTGCTCGTCGATCGCGCGCAACTCCTCACTCTCACCGTGCCGGAAATGACTGTCCTCGTCGGCGGCATGCGGGCGCTGGGGGCAAACTTCGGCGGTACGGGCCACGGCGTCCTTACTGATCGTCCGGGCACGCTGACGAACGACTTTTTCGTCCATCTTCTCGACATGGGCACCGAGTGGCGACCCAGCGCGAACGAACCGCAGGTCTACGAAGGGTATGACCGCGCAAGCGGCAAGCGGAAGTGGACCGCGACCCGTGTGGACCTCGTCTTCGGCGCCAACTCGCAACTACGAGCCCAGGCGGAGTTCTACGCCCAGGACGACAACCAGAAGAAGTTCGTGCGCGATTTCATCGCAGCATGGAACAAGGTCATGAACCTCGACCGTTTCGATCTAGCCTGGAGATAGCATTTGCTTCGTCGCTAAGGTCGAGCCAGAAGGTGAGAAGAAGCGAAAGTCCGTAAGCGTCGTCAGGCAGCGAACGACCAAACGGGATGAACAGGTCAAGAGTGCGTTGCCCGGTGTCCGTGCAGAGTGGTCAGGTTGCAGGTCTTCTCTAAGGGGGGAATCGGGGCGCAAGCCCCGTGACCTACCCGGTCTATTATTTGTATGATCGTGAGCGGATTTCCTGCGCGATAACGATAGGATTAGTGAGCAGATATGCCCCGAATTCCGTGAATTCCGCAGAATTTAAGGACACCATGCGTAATGCTTGCCTTTGAAGTGGCGCTGGTAAGGTATTGTCGCCTAATCGCATTTCTGCGGAAGCCTGCCGAAACGGTGCAGCACATCCTGCAACGGCAGAAGCGAAGGCGGAAGAGGAAGCCAGGCAGAAATAAGTATGGTGTCCCCCGATTTCCCCCGATTTCGCGATTTCCGATTTCCCGTTATTTTAATCCACTCATGACCATGGCCTGTACCACCCACTTTTGCAAACAGAGAAAGAGAAGAAGAATAGGTATAATACTGAGGACCGCTGCAGCAGTTAACAGCTCGTATTCACGGAAATAGATATTGGTAAAGCTCGAGAGACCCAGAGTGACGACATTCTTGGCTGGGGAATTCGTAACAATTAACGGCCAGAAAAATTCATTCCAGGTCCAGAGAAATTTGATGATAGCCAGTGTGGCCAGGGCTGGTTTGCTCATGGGGAGAACGATTTGCCAGAAAATACGCAGATTCGAACATCCATCAATTCGTGCCGCATCCAGATAATCGTCAGGTAAGGCTTCAATGGATTCCCGCATTAAAAAGACACCAAAAGCACTTACCAGGAGAGGCGTCATAATCCCCAAGTAGGTATCGATCAAGCCCAATTTCTGTACCCACAGATAGAGCGGGATCACAATCGCCTGAAACGGAACCATCAGGAGGCTAATGATGCAAAAGAAGAGGATATTTTTACCCGGAAAATCAAACTTGGCAAATCCATATCCGGCCAGGGAAGAGAGGAGTAAACTACTCAGCGTACACACGCTGGAGATAAATAAACTGTTCAGGAGGAAGCGCAAAAAGGGAAGCCGGCGGAAGACTTCTTTGTAATTGTCGAGATTGGTCAGACTATCTGGAAGAAATTCGAGTGGGACACGCTGGATTTCCGGAGCAGTCTTGAGCGATGTCAATCCCATCCAGAGAAAGGGAAAGAACATCATAATAGCACCAGCTATCACCAGAAGATAGGCTAGAGCCCGTGTAAAGGGTGAAAGTGATGTAGAGGATTGCTCCATACCCAGACCCTTGATTCACACACTATCCAAAGGTCACCTTTCGTCGGAGAAAACGCCATTGAACAACACTGATAAACAGTAGAAAGAGGAAGAGCAGAATCGCTATAACCGAGGCTTCTCCTAACTTATACCATTTAAAGGCATTCTCGTAGAGATAGAGGATGATCACTTTACTTGCGTTGGCCGGATTCCCTTGGGTAGTGACAAACACCTGATCAAACACCTTAAAGCCAAAAATAAGCTCGACAATACTTACCAGCACGATTTGTGGGTTGAGTAAGGGGAGAGTGATATGTCGAAATGTTGCCCATGATCCAGCTCCATCAATCGCGGCAGCATCGTAGAATTCTGTGGGAATACTCTGCAGGGCCGCTGCAAAGATCAGTACGGCAAAACCTAGCCGGGCCCAGATGTTGATGACGGCCAGTGAAGGGAGAACCTGCGTCATACTGCTTAGCCATTGCTGCCCCGGAATCCCCACATATCCGAGCAGATGATTCAATAACCCATAAGTAGGGTTATAAATCCAGTCCCAGATGAGACCCGCTGCTACCAGAGACGTGACAAGGGGGAGAAAGTAGAAGGTAGTCAGCAGATTCCGTACCTGCACTTGTCGAATCGTCTGGAGCAGGATAGCAATAAACAGAGCAAGGATTACCGTAGCAGGTACTGAAAGGAGCACAAGAACAAACGTATTCTTGACACTCAGCCAGAAGACCGGATCAGCCCATACCTTGCGATACATCTGCCACCCTACATATTTCGATCCAGTCGGAGACCAGCGGTAAAAGGAAATCCAGACCGACTGGAACAGGGGATAAAAATAGATAAGCACAAAGTAGAGGAGAGCCGGGGCAATAAAGAAATATCCAGCCCTCCGTTGTCGATCCACATATGTCTTCCCGCGGATGACTTTCCACAATGTCTTCACGACCTTGCTGTACCCTTTTTCCTACGACAAGCGATTTCCCCTGCTCCGTCGCTTGAAATGCCTAGAGGAGGGAAAAAGCCTGCTTTTACTGTTCGGCCAGGATTTGATCCATACGTTGTGCGGCATCATCCAGTGCCTGTTTCGGAGTCTTTTTATTGTACAGCACCTCCAGGACCGCATCGCCCAGGGCATAGGCTAATTCATGCGCAGCCGGAATATAGTAATTCGGAGGAACTCGCTGGGCAAGCATCGCTTTAATAGCTTCGTAATCTGGCCGTTGTTTGACATAGTCACTATCAAAATTCTCTTTCCACATAGGGACAATCCCCTGAGCTTTATGATGTTCCAGATCATCTTGCGCCGTGCTGATGAAACGGAAAAATTCCCAGACCCATTTCTTTTTGGGACTAAAAGCATAGACTATATCACACCACGGGAAGAGATTACCCGCTCCTGGCTCTTCGACTTGCTTCGGAAGGGGATGAACTTTGAACTTGACATCTGGGGCATTATTGGCAAGCCATCCTACATACCACGATTCTCGATAGATCATTGCCGCCAGTTTTTGCCCAAAAGCCCCGGCTGGATTCTCGATTTTGAGACTCGCCACTTTATGCTTGTTCACCAAATCCCCATAATACTGGAGGGCTGCAATAGCCGCCTCACTGTTCACATACCCCGACGCTTTTTGATTATCCGGACTGAGCATGCGCCCGCCATAGGCGTGTAAAAAGGGCAAGAATTTGTCTGCAATTCCCAAAGGGTGACCTTTGTAGCGTATTCCAATCCCGGCCCGAACGATCTCACCACTGCTATCATACTTGGTCAATTTCTTCGCATACTCGAGGAGTTCATCCAGAGTCTGAGGAGGACGATTCGGATCTAGCCCTGCCTCTTCAAACATATCCGCATTGATATAGAGCATCTGAAAATTCGCTCCTTCGATAGGCACCCCATACCGGACGCCGTCCCATACCCCTACGTTTTGCATATGAGCGGGAATATGGGGATCAAGCTTCTCCACCAAATCCTGGGGCATCGGGTCAGCAAACTGATATTTGCCCGCCCATTGATGGGCCATCCCATTAAAGAAATCTGGAGCATTGGTCTTCCCGACAAATGCACTGAGATATTTCGCCTCATATCCTTCATAGGGGATATTGACTACTTCCACACCGGCCACCTCGGGATGCAGCTTGGCAAATTCTTTTCCCTTCTCGACATACCACTCATTAAATTTCGGGTTCTGCCCCCAATGGGTCCAATAGATCAGGGTTACTTTCTCGGCCCCCTGACTTATACTTCCAGCCAGCAAGAGGCAACTCATCCCCAGTACAGCTACCATACACCATTGTTTCCAGCATTGTTTCATCACCAGACCTCCTCCGTTTGCCTTATCAAATAGATTATGCCCGATACGATAACGAAGCTTTTCTCTCGTTATTAAGTGTAGCCTACTCTTGCCCACCATGGATGTCAAGTCTTTTCCTCAGGTGGTCTTCTACTGGTGGCTTAAACGAGGATCAAGGGCGTCCCGTAAACCATCTCCCAGGAAGTTAATTCCCAGCATGGTAATCATGATGGCAATCCCTGGAAACACCGACATCCACCACATGCCCAGGAGAATATAGTCTTTTCCTTCAAAGAGAATTGATCCCCAGGTCGGAGTAGGGGGACGGACACCGACCCCCAGAAAGCTGAGCGCCGTCTCGGTGAGAATAGCTGAGGCAACCAGGAGAGTGGACTGGACGATAATGGGAGGGAGACAATTCAGCAAGAGATGCTTAAAGAAGAGTTGAGAAGTGGGAACACCTATGGCTTGAGCTGCTTGCATATATTCTTCTTCCTTTTGTGCCAATACTGCACTGCGGGTAACTCGAGCAATTTGCGGCGTACTGACCATTGTAATAACCGCGATAACGTTTCCAATACTGGGACCTAAGACTGACATGATGCCTATTCCAAGAATCAGCGCGGGAAAAGCCAAAAAGATATCCATAATGCGCATAATAATATCATCGACCCTTCCTCCACTAAATCCGGAGATTCCACCGAGCAACACCCCTAGTACAGTCGCCATTGCGATACTGCTGAGGCCCACTGCTAGCGAAATCCGGGTACCATGGATCACCCGGCTGAGCACATCACGTCCGTACTGGTCGGTCCCAAAGAGATGTTCGCGAGACGGAGGTTGTAATCTGGACTTAACAATATCCTGCTGGTTGGGGTCATAGGGGGAGAGAAGATCGGCTCCGATCGCAACTGTAAGAGCCAGCATAATAATGATGACTCCTAGCATGGAAAGTCTATTCTGGAGCAAACGCTCTAAAAAAAGGCGAAACAGTGTCCGTTGCGAAATTCTTTTTTCCATGTTTGCTCTGGTTTTGAGAGTGGTGTGCATAGAAAGACTACTATTTAGCTATACTCAATCTTCGGGTTGAGGAAAGCATAACTGAGATCGACAATGATACTCGTGACCACAAAACTTACCGCAAAAAAGAGTATCAGTCCCTGGATAATGGGATAATCACGTTTATTGAGGGCCGTAACCAGCTCCCGTCCTATACCCGGCATGAAGAAGATCGTTTCGGTCAATACCGCACCACTCAGCAGATAACCGACCTGCATTCCGATAACGGTAATCGTGGGGATAATGGCATTTTTGATCGAGTGTTTACAAATGACCTGGGATTCCGCCAGCCCTTTTGCCCGAGCGGTTTTGATATATTCCTGCCGGAGTACTTCGAGCATCGAAGAGCGAATCATGCGCATGGTGATCGCGGCATAAGCCGCTCCCAAAGCTCCGGCTGGCAGAATCATCCCTTTGAGACCGGCCCAGAGTCCTGCCTGGAAGTGGAAACCACCGGGTGGTAACCAGCGAAAATAGACGGCAAAGAGAATAATAAAGACAATACCGAGCCAAAAGTTCGGAATGGAAATACCAGCGAGAGCTAACACTCGTGTAATATGGTCCCAAAGGGAATTTTGTTTGACGGCAGAGATGATACCGGTTGGAATAGCAATGGCAAGTGAGACTATCATACTGATGAGGGTAAGAGTTAGAGTCACGGGAAGTCGACTCAGCAAGATTTCGGTTACCGATTGGTTAGTATGGAGCGAATTGCCCAGGTCTCCATGCAGGACTCCCCATAACCATAGAGCGTACTGTTTGTAGAATAGAAGACATATCAGGCAGATCAGGGAAGGGTGCTTTTAAATTAAACTTGACCGTATATTTATCCACCGCTTCTACATTGTCTATAGGAGAAAACCAAACTGCAATGCGGGAGGTGATGTCTCCTTCTTTCCCCAGAATACTGTGGTAGGTGTAGACCACATCTTCTGCGGTTAACTCTCCAAAACCTCGCTGGAACTGTACCCCTTTCCGCAGGTGAAAAATATAGGTTTTGTCATCTGGCATTTCCGGAAAATCTTCGGCTAAATCGGGAAACATTTTGCCGTCCGGGTCATAGTTCATTAATCCGTTAAAAACATTAATTCCCACATTGATGCCGGTAACGTCAGTGGAGAGCCGAACATCGAGGTTCCAGGCATCAGAACTGACCCCCACTTTTAAGATTTTAGAAGCACCAAAGGCTGGGAGACGAGACCAGTGAAGCAGGGGCAATGTTGCTCCTGCCAGTCCGGTGTACCATAAAAAATCCCTTCTGGTAAACTGAGGAATGCGTTGATAATCTTTCATGTCTTCCTCCTTCATACATTATAGATTAGCGATGATCTCTTCTTAGGTCCAGACTCCCCCTTTCCCACTTTCCTCCCTCCAGCATCAGGAAACTCTAACGGCCAGGTATGGATATCCTGACGCAACCTCTATTGGGAGAGTCGTGCTGTGGGTATTCATAAACCAAGTTTTTTTCTACTATAATTCAAAAGAGGAGATATGTCTAGTCCTTATTTCACCAGGAAGGTAAATAGAGGAGGAAGTATGGAGAAGAGAGGGGTTGCTTTGCACCATAGGCTGGGGTATAATTGGCCACCGTTTTGTTCTGGTTTATGGGTGCCCTTATTATTTTGTCTCACCGAAAGGAGGAGTATTATGGTGCAGCCAAATTATCACAAGAATTCTCTCCAGCTCATAATGATCCTCATCTTGTCTCTAGGTTTTTTGGTCTTCAGTATGTCCCAGGGATATGCTGCGGAAGCCAACAAGATTCTGCGTATTGCCTTTGATGCAGCGGACATCAAAAGTCTGGACCCGGGGTTTAGTTTTGGTACGATGGATCTGGCCCATCAGGATATGATCTATGATGGGCTGTTACGGTTTAAACCGGGTGATATCAGTGTTGTAGAGCCAGATATCGCCGAGCGGTATACCATCTCGGAAGATGGGTTAGAATTGACCTTCTATCTCCGCAAAGGGGTCATGACCCATCCCTTCGAGGGGCATCCGGATGGAGTGGAGTTTACGGCAGAAGATGTGGTCTTTTCTATTCAGAAAACCGCCGATCCCAAATTGTCTACTTACTCTGGAGTTTTCAAAAACTTTACTGCCGAAGCGATCGACAAATATACAGTACGTATCAAGCTGAAGGAACGGGTCCCAAACATCGAGCGCACCTTTGTCGATTATCGCGGTGGGCAGATGGTCCCGAAAAAAGCCTTTGAAACGATTGGGGCTACCCGGTTTAAGACCCAGCCTGTGGGCACAGGTCCGTTTCGTGTAAAGCGGTATGTCCCCGGGCAAAAGGTAGTGCTGGCGGCACATGACCAATACTGGCGAGGCCGACCAAAACTGGATGGAGTAGAAGTCTGGTTGATGGCGGATGTCAATAGCCGGGAGTTTGGCCTGCAGCGGGGAGAACTGGAGGTTATCGAAGGGGTGCGGGAGCAACCCTGGATTGAAAAAATGAAAAAGCTCCCTCATACGGTGGTCGATGTCTTTGGTCCAGGAGAAGAGGCTTTTCTTAACTTCAATATGGCCAAGAAACCGTTCGATAATCTCAAGGTGAGACAGGCATTGGCCTATGCCACGAGCCGAAAGGAAATCCGGGCTTTTATTGGGGAGGATGCTTCTGATCCGATCTGTGCTCAGGTGCCTCCTTTTCTGCCGGGAGGGCTGACCTGTGAAGAGGTAGCAAAGGCCGGGTTACTCTATGAGACGGATCTGGAAAAAGCAAAAGCCCTCTTAAAAGAAGCAGGGTATGCCGATGGGTTTACTATCGAAGAGACGATTACGGAGCGTGCCTCTTATCGACGTGCTATCGAAAATATCCAGGCCCAGTGGAAACGAGTTGGGGTCACTATGAATCTAAATGTGGTTGATCATCCAACCTATCACACTCTGATCCGAAAAGATGTGAACCCCGTAGTCCTGTACATTGCTATGCGGCCCACAGCAGATATCTGGTTGACTTATTTCTTCCATTCCAACTCGATTGTGGTCACTGGCAAGAATCCTATTACCAACTTTTCGCATGCGACGCTTATCGATGATCTGATCGAAGCTGCACGAAATGAGACCGATACGGCTAAGCAGATTTAGCTCTGGAAGCAGGCCCAACTCAAACTCCTGGAAAATGCGGTATCTTATCCGCTCTATATCTTAAAATTTGTCTTTGCCCGACATCCAAAGGTAGAGTGGGGTTATGATTTACAAACCACTCTTGCCCTTTATCCACAGATTAACGAGTTGACGGATATGAAGTAAGAACAGGAGAACTCATAGCGAGGAAATCTCCGCATACCAAGAGTGTCCTCGCTATGAGTTCATGCCGGGGAGCGGGGCCAAGGACTCCTTGCGCAAACCTGGACCCTCTCCGTTGGGTTCTAAGAGAAAACCGGTGCTCGCTAGAGAGAATATATACCATGCTTAACTATGCAATACGACGAATCCTCCTGGCCTTTCCTATGCTTCTGGTTGTCTTCACCATAGTCTTCATCCTCGTACGAGTAGCCCCAGGTGATTCTGCTATTGCTATGCTCGGACAATATGCTTCTCAGGAAGCACTGGATGCGTTACGGAAAGAGATGGGACTCGATGTGCCCCTCTGGATGCAGTATTTCCAGTTTCTTGGGAATCTACTCCGCGGTAACCTGGGTATCTCTATGCTCAATGGCATTCCGGTCACCGAGCAATTAGCTGTAGCCCTCCCTTACACGCTGGAACTGACCTTAGGAGCCATGCTTGTCGGCATGATTCTGGGTATTCCTTTGGGCGTTATAACGGCGTTACACCGCAATCAGAGTACCGATTATATCGGACGTGTGGTCTCTCTGGCTGGTATCTCTATCCCTTCGTTCTTCCTCGGTATTCTGCTCCTGTTTTTCTTTGCCGTCAATCTCCACCTCTTTCCGGTAGTAGGAGGAGGAGAAGAAGGAGATCTCTGGGATAGACTTCACCATTTGACCCTCCCTGCTCTTTCGCTGGGCTTGATCATGACCTCTTACATTATGCGTCTTACCCGCTCCACTATGCTCAATGTCCTCAATGAAGACTTTGTTCGTACTGCTCGTTCGAAAGGACTCCAGGAGAGGATAGTGATCTATAAGCATACCCTGCGAAATGCGCTCATTCCAATTATTTCCGTCATGGGTATTTACTTTATCATTAACCTGGGCAGTTCTATCATGACTGAGATTGTTTTTTCCCGACCTGGTTTGGGAAAGACCATGGTCATGGCGATGAAACAGCGGGACTATGTTATGTTACAATCGGTGATGGTAGTCTATGCTACCCTCGCCATTGTGGTGACCCTCTGTATAGATCTGCTCTATGGTTTAGTCGATCCCCGGATAAAATATCAGTGAGTAGCCCATGCTAAACGATTTGCAACGCAGACAACTCCGGGTGTTCTGGCGTAATAAGGTAGCGGTCGGAGGGGCGGCGATGACGCTGGTGCTGGTCATGACCGCCCTCTGTGCCCAGTGGCTTGCCCCATACGATCCCACCGAACAGAACGTCTTTTATCGCCTTACTCCCCCGGAACTTCTCCATCCCTTTGGAACCGATGATTATGGCCGAGATATTTTGTCCCGGGTGATCTGGGGTTCGCGTATCTCTCTGGCAGTAGGTATGGGGTCAGTATTCTTGGGGATGGTAGTGGGAAGCTTATTAGGGATGATTGCCGGTTTCAAGGGGGAAAAGCTTGGGGATCTGATTATGCGCTCAGCAGGTATCTTACTCTGTTTTCCAGCAGAAATTTTAGCGATTATGGTACTGGTGGTGCTGGGACAGGGTTTAGATAAGCTGATCCTCACTATCGGGATTGTTATGACCCCCCGCTTTGCCCGGTTGAGTTATGGAAGCACCTTGTCCCTCAAAGAACGGGAATATATCGAGGCGGCCCGCTCTATCGGTGCACAAAGTCCTCATATTCTCCTTCGCTATATTCTGCTGAATATCCTCGGTGAAATCCTGGTCATGAGCAGCCTCTGGACCGCTACGGCAATTCGGGTGGAGTCAAACCTGAGCTTTCTGGGACTTGGGGTCGCTCCTCCAACTCCCACCTGGGGAAATATGGTACGCGCCGGAGTGAATCAACTGACCAATGCTCCCTGGCTGCCCATTTTCCCAGGTTTAGCTATTATGCTGGCTGTGCTCGCCTTTAACCTGATCGGAGATGGCTTGCGCGATGTGATGGATCCAAAGCTGCATAGTTGAACAACTGAGAACAAGGGAATCTCCCCGCATTTTTTCAGGGATGTAATTTCCCCATAAATTAAGTAAGTATCACTAAGAATTTTTCACAAAAGCCAGAGGGAGGGTGGGCTCCGCCCACCAACACAGCCAGGGGTATTCTTGGTGGGCACAGCCCACCCTACATTTTTATGGCGGTGAAGAGGGCAAGAAATTTAGTCATACTTACTTAACGCGCAACTTGAGAAGGGAGGATCTGGTGGTAGCAGAACACGCACCAGCACAGGCTCAGTCTTCGGATAGTTCTCCCAGGCACCTCATCGAACGGTATCTGGACCGTACATACCTTATCGAAACCCTCTGTACCCTTGCTCGTGTACCGACGGATGTCCCACTCGGTTATCAGACGCTGATGGAACCGGATGACCCCAAACTCGTGCACTATGTGCAATAGGTCATTCGCCCTGAGCTTGTCCGTTTAGGCATTTATGATCTCCTGGATGTTCCTCGGAACAATCTTGTTGTACGCCTGGGTATGGGCACAACAGGTCGTTCACTTCTTATCCAAAACTATACTCCCGCTCAACATCATAACCTGATGCGCGACCCGTTTTCTGGCAAAATAGCCAGTGCACGTGCTTATGGGATCGATGAACCCGCCGTGTTTGGACAAGGGGTAAGCCAGAATAAGGCTCATCAAGCGGTGATGCTTGCTGTACTCAAACTTCTGCGCGAGAGCGGTCTGCAATTGCAAGGGCGATTATATTGGGCTATCAATAACGAGGGGCGGAGTAGCCATGCCTGCTCAGAGGCCATTATTAGAGCCCTGGATCAGCCACCCTATTTTGGTATTATCCAGCTTGGTACCAAACTCAAGATTTCCCTGGGAAATCGGGGACGAATAGATATCGATGTGCATATACAGGGGAAAGTAACCCATTCCAGTACTCCCCAAGAAGGACTCAGCGCTATAGAAGGAGCAAATGAAATCATTAATCGTTTGAAAAAACTCTCCTGGCCAGATCGACACCCCTTATTAGGAGGACGTCATGCCATTGTCTATAAATTACGATATGAACCCATTGCCCCACATACACTCCCCTCGGATGCCTTTCTGACCATCGACCGTCGATTAATCTCGGGAGATGATCCCGAGGTGGCGACACAAGAAATACGAGAGGTTATCGGTGATTTGACCCCGTATAGAGTCGAGGTACGCTCTGGAGTGTACATGCTGCCAGCACTGGTCGATCCAGAACATCCCGGAGTCCAAGCGCTTCAAACAGCCCATACGGCTGTCTGTGGGGATAAAGCAGAAACCGTCTATGGGCAGGGGACTTTTGATGCTGGGGGACCATGTGCCCTTGGTATTCCGACCGTGATGTATGGGGCTTCTGGTGGAGTATGGCCTACCGGAGAAGATTTCGTCCCTCTCTCGGCAGTAGAGACGGAAGCTCGCGTATTGGCTCATTTCATTCTCAGTCAGCTCTTATAAAGGAGGATAAGACAACATGATCAATAACACCAGCTCACCTATCAAGTTTGGAATCAGCCTCCCCAATCGTGCCGTCCTCTTCGGGGTACCGGTTACCTCACTGTTAGAAACGGCCAAACAGGCGGAGGCTTCGGGCTATTTTGATGGTGTATGGGTAGGAGACAACCTGCTTTCTAAGCCACGTTTAGAAGCCCTGGTATTGCTGTCGGCCCTTGCCATCAGCACGCACCATCTCAAGTTAGGAACGATTTGTCTGGCCAGTTTCCCTTTACGCCACCCTATTCCTTTTGCCATTCAATGGGCAAGTCTCGATGTACTCTCTGCCGGTCGAACCATCCTTACCGTCTGTTTAGGCGGGTCAGCCAGTATGGGGCCACAATTCGCTGCAGAACTCGCTGCCATGGGAGTAGAGTCTCGGGACCGTGTACCACGTCTGGAAGAGGGGGTGGAACTGCTCAGACTCTTCTGGAGTGCGGAGCCGGTAACCTATCATGGTAAGATCTATCACTTTGACCATGTACAAATCTATCCCAAGCCAGTTCAAAAGAGGGTACCAATATGGATAGCCGTCAATCCTTCTCCCTCAGGGAATCCAGCCATTGAAGAGCGTGCCCTCCGGCGGGTAGCTCGTCTGGCGGATGGTTGGCAAACAGATGGGACACCCCCGGAGGTTTTTCGGGATCGCTGGACTCGGATCCAGCAGTATGCAGCAGAATATGGACGTGCCCAGGAGTTACAGGACTCCTGTCTCCATCTCATGGTGAATATTAACGATGATGCCAAGAAAGCTCACCGGGAGTCTGTTGAATTCCTGGATCATTATTATGGTACTGGAACTATTTCCAGCGAGAAACTGGCCTCTTGGCTGGCCTTTGGTCCACCTTCCGCAGTCAGAGAAAAAATTGGCCAATTCATCGAAGCAGGCTGCACAACACCCGTATTACGTTTTACGGCTTGGGATCAGCTTGGGCAACTGGAGCGCTGTGTGCAAGAAGTACTCCCGGTCTTTCGAAACGATCAGCAGTCCAAATAAGGAAAATACTACCAAGCAATCTGCTCATTCGCACCCTGGATGCTTCCTTTACCCAGGACTTAAGCTAATTTCTCCTTCATCTCGGCAAAAGTTTCTTTTACTTCTGCGTAGAGATTATGAAAGTGCACACTCTCATCCACATCCACCTTGATTTCTATCCAGGTATGAGGGGATAACTTTCCTTCAAAATCTTTTACGAGATTATACACGATTTCCCGAACCACATCTTCACAAAACATCCCATATTTCTGGGCTTCTTTGACTACCGAATGTTCATCTTCACCGCTGAGCAGTTCTCTAACGATTGGTGAGGAGTGCTCGATTACTGTATAGAGTTCACGAATGGTGATCTCAGAGGAATGAATAATGACCGTGGCATCTCCACGATTGGTATGGGATTGTTTTGGAGCGAGAGCGACCAGTTCTTCGATATCTGCCTCCGGCATATTTCTCTGTTTCAAGGCATAATAAAACTCCTTCATTCCCCAACGTTGCGCACAGGGACAGGCATTTATAATCGGTGCAGTCACGCCAATTTTATAGGTATTGCTTTGGCCTACAGACAACAGGGAAACGTGAAATTGTAACAGCTCATAGCTCGGTCTTTTGGAAATGTTTTTGTCTACAGATTTTTCATAATGCGCCACGATATTAATCTCGCAGGTATCCTGTTGTTGAGTCTCTTTCAAAATTTGGGCTAAGTGAAAAATATACTCCTGGAGAGAGACTGGTGCTGTGTCTTCCATTCGATGCAAACATCGCTCTATCCGAGACATATGTAAACCCCGCTGCTGGGCAGGAAGATTGAAAAACACGGTAAGATGAGCAAACAATCTGGTGACCTGGTTCGTAAAGGGGTCTAGAACCGTCATATAGTGAGGTCTGTTGGTAATCCCCACTTTCTGTAAAGGATAGAGTATCCGTGGGGTTGAACCGGGAATATCTGTAAAGGCCTTTTCATGGACTATATCAAATGGAATGTGGTTATTCACAGATTACCTCCTGCACATGAGAATAATAGACATGAACTCCAAGGAAAAATGGAAGACATCAGAGGACCTTCTTGAGGCCAGAACACCGGTTGGAAGAGAATCTCCAGTCTCTACCTCATCCCAACCTCTTTATCCACACCAATTACTTCCTCAACCGAAGTTATAATAACTGGTAATAGGCTTGAAAGCAAGCATGTCTCAGGAAAAGATATAATCGGTGTGTTCTCAGGATATCCATGTTCCATCGACTTGGGAAATGGCATAACTCTCCTGGATAGACACGAGGCAGAGTCCTGAAGAGACATCCTCACCAGGGTGATAGTTCCAAACGTATATCTCCCCGGTGAGGGAGTATCTCATCTATGTAAAGCGGTGTCTTATAGACACCGACGGACTAAGGGGGGTATGATGGAAGGACCGGTGATGAAATCCAGGCAAATAGTGCAGAACAAATCCTTATATTTGTCCTGCCTTCTCGCAGGAGAAGCGGTGACTAAAGGAAAAGGGGATGAATTATTTCGTCACCCACGAAGCAATCATCAAGATGGCTATAGTGAGCATCAACAACCAGAGTAAAGTTTCTGACAGTAACATGGCTCTTCCTCCCTTTTACCGCATGATCTGCGGGTTGATTTCCTTTTGTATGGACACTCTTGAACTGGAGCAAGGTTTATGCCAAACAGAAGCCGGTCTGGGTAATCCCTTGTTTTTCCGTTGCTTCGGATAATTTTCCTTCCCCATCATCTGCAGAAATTGATAGAAATTTTCCAACATGGTTCCACTTTTTCGGGTCAGGAGAGAAGATCTTTCAGAAAAGCTATGGGGCTCTGAATACGGGTTTCTGTCTTGTTAAGACAAAAGGTCCTTCCCTTGATGGAATTTTTCTAACAGTGTGGTGATGACATCCGGCCAGAAAAATTTTTGAGGTAATCGTTTTTTCTCTACCGCTTTCACCTGGCTTGAGAGATAAGGCAAAAAGGGGCTGGAATTCTTAGAAGGAAGGATAGCCCACCCCTTTCTTTTTCTTTCCATGTTGAAAGCCCCATACAAAGTAAGGTATAGTGTATAGAAATATTCCATTTATTCGGATTTCATCCTGACAGGATTGGTTATCCGAGATCTCAACAAAAGGAAGGAGTAAAATATGGTGCAGGCCCAACGTGGGGATACGGTGCAGGTACATTATACCGGAAAACTGGAAGATGGGACGGTATTTGATACCTCTACCAATCGAGACCCTCTCCAATTTACCATTGGCGAAGGCCAAATCATTCCGGGCTTTGAACAGGCCGTTGTCGGGATGAATCCAGGGGAATCGAAAACGGTAACTATTCCTATGGAGCAAGCGTATGGTCCTCATCGGGAAGAGATGGTGCTGGAAGTGGATCGCAAGCAGTTTCCCGAACACCTCAATCCAGAAGTTGGACAGCAGCTACAAGTTCGGCAACAAAATGGTCAAACTATGATTGTCACTGTAGTCGAAGTCTCTGACACGAATGTGACCTTGGATGCTAATCATCCACTAGCTGGAGAAGATCTGACGTTTGATATTCATCTGGTTGGGATCGTGTAAGCACTAGACTTTTGTCTTTATCATCTCGGCAATGAGGCAGGTGAGATGTTGTCCGCATAAGGCAACTTCTTTTCCATGCTGTATATCTTCTGGAAAGGGCATATGGAGTGAAACACCATTTCTAGGCCCCAAGGCTTCCCTATTATCCCATAGAAGAAAGATTTCCACTGGTTGTCGAAAGTCCTGCCGTGACGATCTAACATTCTGGACTTGTTTTTTTGATGCAGTGATGATAAGATACGCAGGCTTATGCATCCCCTTGTGTATTCATTGCCAGGAGGCCTGGCCGGGGAAGTCTGCTTGCGCCACGCGTGCAGTTAATGACCTGCTTAAGGCCGCGAGCGGCTTACACTCCCGGGAGGTCTACCCCTTATCCAAAATTTCTCTGGATTTTGGGTTAGAGAGAAAGGGGCTCTGGCCATCCTGAACTCGAAGGAGGAAAAAATGACCAGAAGAGCACCAGATTTTTCATTCGCGCATACTTCTACACGCCGCCAATTCTTGCGTCAATGTGGAGGGTTTGGAGTGGGGCTAGCCACATTCGGTTTCCTGGGGGGACGTGGCTATGGACAAGATAAGGGACAGGTGATCGTGCGATCTCCAGGCGGGGCATATGAAGATGGGTTGCGCAAAGCCTATTTCGAACCATTCACTGCCGAAACAGGGATACAGGTCGTGCCGATCGCCACGACGGCTGCCAAAGTAGTCGCTGCGGTAGAAGCGGGCACTGTAGACATTGATGTGCTGGATATTGGTGAACAGCAGTGCCTCCAACTTTACGAGAAAGGAGCGGTGGAAGTCCTGGATCGGAGTAAATTTCACCGTACCAATCTGGCTGACATCGACCAGGAGACTATCGGTGAAGCGTGGATTGGCAATATTAACTTTTCCACCGTGATGGGATATAACACCGAACATTTTCGTGATCGCCATCCCACCTCCTGGGCAGAATTTTGGGATGTAGACACCTTTCCAGGACCGCGTACGCTTGAAGATCTAGCTGCTGGTGTGGTCAATCTGGAATTTGCGTTGCTGGCAGACGGGGTACCCAAAGAGCAAATCTATCCGATCGATATGGACCGGGCCTTCAAAAAATTAAAGGAGATCAAAAAACATATTGTGAAATGGTGGGATACCGGTGCTATTTCTGCGCAGTTATTTACAGACAAAGAGGTTGTTGCCGGTAGTATCTGGAATGGGCGTATCCAGATTCCGATCGATGCCGGAGCACCGCTTGCCATCGAATGGAACGAAGCCATGCTTCAACAGCAGGTCTACGGTATCGTCAAGGGAGCTCCTAATCGAGAAAATGCCTACAAATATATTGACTTCGCTCTCCAGGCAAAGCAACAGGCCATTTTCGCCGAATTTATCCCTTATGGGCCCTCTAATGAGAAAGCGTATGCTTTGCTGAGCGATGAGGTGAAGGCCAAACTCCCTGGAGCACCAGAACACAAAGCCAAGGCCTTCCGGCAAAACGTGCGATGGTGGATTGATCATCGAAACGAGGTTGCCGAACGCTGGCAGGAGTTTCTGATCGGTGGATAGCTGGAGGGAAATCTCTGCCCCTGGATTCGTCTGAGCAAGTTAACTGAGGAGCAAAGGAAGAGAACCGGTGTATGCACATACAAATAATAAGGAGCAACATGGAGCAGCTATTCGGTTAGAAAAGCTGACTAAACTGTATGGTCATACGGTTGCGGTCCGGGATGTTTCGCTCCATATTCATGCTGGTGAGTTTATTACGCTGCTCGGCCCCAGCGGTTCTGGGAAAACGACAACGCTGATGATGATCGCTGGCTTTGTCTATCCTACGCAAGGTCAGATTTATATTGATGAACAGGATGTGTCACACGTCCCACCGCAGCGCCGGGACCTGGGGATGGTTTTTCAGAACTATGCGCTCTTTCCCCATTTGCGAGTGTTTCATAACATTTCGTTTCCGCTAGAAATGCGGCGTATGGGCAAGGAGGAAATCCGACAAAGAGTAACTCGAGTGCTGGAAATGGTCCAGCTTACTGGCTATGACCAGCGTTACCCTCGCGAACTTTCCGGAGGACAACAGCAGCGGGTGGCTCTGGCGCGTGCGGTGGTTTATAATCCGCGTGTCCTCTTGATGGATGAACCACTGGGAGCGCTGGATAAAAAGTTGCGTGAACATATGCAGATCGAGCTGAAACATATCCAGCAACGGCTCGGAATCACGGTGGTCTATGTGACTCACGATCAAGAAGAAGCTCTGGTAATGTCTGATCGTATTGCGGTCATGCGCGAAGGCCGTATTGAGCAGGTCGGTACTCCTGCTGAACTATACGAAGAGCCGGTAAATTCGTTCGTGGCTGACTTTATTGGAGAATCCAACTTTCTGCGTGGAACCGTCGAGTCTATCGAAGCGAATGGATTGATCACGGTACGGGATGCGCAGGGATTTACCTTCAGAGCTCTGGTAAAAGAGCCGCTTCCGATCGGACAAAAAATTCTGGCGGCAGTTCGACCGGAAAAGTTTGCCCTTACTCAGGAAGCAGGAGATGGCCAAAAGAACTCTTATCCCGGGCAGATTACGGAAGTGATCTATATTGGAGATTCTACAAAATTAAAGGTGACGGTGGGAACCGAAGAATTTACCATCAAAGAATCGAATCGGATTGGTTTTGGCACTTATCGCGTTGGAGAGAAAGTACAGGTCGTTTGGGAACCCCAGCACACCAAACTCCTCAAAGATGAAGGTGTGACCAGCCGAACAGGAGCGGAAGATCTTCATGCCTGAGCCTACCCCCTTCATTAACGGTTCTCCCGATTCTTCTCTGCTGTATCTCCAGGAGTCTATAGGGGAGGAGCAACAGCGAAAGAGACAGCGGATCTATCTCTACCTCCTCCTTCCTACCCTGGCTTTTCTGGCCCTGTTTTTTGGTTATCCTCTGGTGGATATGTTATTACGGAGTGTGCTAAGTCCAACCGGGTTTACACTGGAGCACTATGAACGGATTGCCACGCGTTCCTTGTATCACCAGATTTTTCTGATCACCCTCCAGATTGCCTTTACGGTAACCATCTTATGTCTGTTGCTCGGTTATCCTGTAGCCTATCTCCTCGCTACGGTCAATCGTCGTACTGCCAGTATTCTCATTGTCATTGTCCTCTTACCCTTTTTCACCAGTATTTTGGTGCGGACTTATGCCTGGATGGTGTTGCTGGGATCGGAAGGACTGGTCAATCAGTTGCTCAGTAGTCTCGGGATAGCTAGCATCAAGCTTCTATATAACCGACCTGGGGTCCTTATTGGAATGACTTATGTCCTGTTACCTTATATGGTGTTGGTGCTCTACAGTGTGATGAAAGGAATTGACCGGAGTCTTCTCCAGGCAGCCTATAGTTTAGGAGCAAGCGATTGGCGAGCGTTTTGGTGTATCTTCTTTCCGCTCAGTATGCCAGGAGTAGTAGGGGGATCTCTGCTCGTGTTTATCCTTGCGCTTGGCTACTTCATCACTCCACGTTTGATGGGAGGAAATCGGGATCAGATGATCGCCATGGTGATCGATCATCATATCGAACAGACCCTTAACTGGCCATTTGCCGCGGCCTTAGCAACAGTGCTCCTTGTCGCCATGCTTTTCCTCTTTTGGATTTATAACCGTGTCCTGGGATTACAAACCTTGTTTGAAAGTAAAACCTCGTAGAAGAATGATGCATAACGTGCCTAGTTACAGGTCTCTATAGTGGGTTAAATCTGATGAAAGGTGTCAGTGCTGCCGCCTCGGAACCGCGCCCTTTTGTACACCGGTTACCGCTCTATGTAATATGTGCTATAATTTTTTCCTTCCTTATTCTTCCCCTGTTAATCATTATACCGATCTCTTTCAGCTCGGCTCTCTACTTACAGTTTCCCCCGCCAGGATGGTCCCTGCAATGGTATGAGCGGTTTTTTGGTCAACCAGGCTGGATGCATTCGCTTAGTCTCAGTTTTCAGATTGCCCTGCTTTCTACTCTGTTTTCTACCGTACTCGGTATACTCACCTCCGTAGCCATGGTGCGCGGCCGATTTCCAGGAAAAACGATCATTTACGCTTTTTTACTCTCGCCGATGATTATTCCGGTCATTATCACTGCCGTAGCTATCTTCTTTTTCTTTGCCAAGTTCCGGATGGTAGGAAATCCGTTCGCTATAGCACTGGGACACACGGTGACTTCACTCCCCATTGTCTTGATTGTGGTCTCGGCTACGTTGCAAGGATTTGATACCCATCTCGAGCAAGCGGCTATCATTATGGGAGCGAGTCCACTAAGAGCCTTTATTCGCATTACCCTCCCCATCATTGCGCCCGGTGTATTCTCCGGAGCGATTTTCGCCTTTTTGCATTCCTTTGATGAACTGCTCATCTCTCTCTTCCTGGCCAGTGCGGCCAATCAGACCCTGCCGGTGCGGATCTGGAACAGTGTCCTTCTGCAAGTGGAGCCAACCATTGCTGCGGTGAGCAGTGTGCTGATCGGTTTCACGGTGGTGGCCCTGGTAGTAATGAATGTGGTACAACGAAGATAAACACCGTCGATCCCGGGGGCCTTTCCCCCCTCTACTTTACCAGTTGCATCGCTTCGTCTGGCCAGAAGAGAAACACCTTTTCACCCGTCGAATAGGATAAGTGTTGACGCGCCGGGAGAATATTCTGTTCATAAGCCACAAAACGTTCTCCTCCATCGACCACTAGATAGTAATGCGTGTTGACTCCCAAATAGACGATATGCTCAATTTCTGCCGTAAAAATATTACGCACAGGTTCTGCAGGGGGTTGTCGTGTCAGACGGAGTTTTTCGGGACGGATGGAAATGGTTACCTCTCCTGCGGGAGGCGCAGGTAAAAGCGCCGATGGGAGAGAGAGAACAAGGCCCTGACGCGATTGCAGGATCACATACGCCTGTTCCTTCCGAACCACACGGCCCTGGAGGAGATTGGATACTCCAATAAACGAAGAGACAAATTCGGTTTGCGGATGTTCGTATATCTCTATTGGTGTGCCTACCTGTTCGATACGCCCCAGATTCATAACTGCGATACGATCAGCCATGGTCAGCGCTTCTTCCTGATCATGTGTTACAAAAACAGTGGTAATCCCCAGGGCTTTCTGGAGCAGACGAAGTTCCACCTGCATCGTTTCGCGCAGTTTTTTATCCAGCGCCCCTAAAGGCTCATCCAGCAACAGCACTGCCGGCTGAACTGCAAGACAACGGGCCAGGGCTACCCGCTGTTGTTGCCCCCCGGAGAGCTGGTGGGGATAGCGGGATTCCATATCACTGAGACGAACCAGGGCCAGAGCCTCCCGGACTTTTTCCTGGATCTCCCGTTTGGCAACTCGGCGCATTTTGAGACCAAAGGCCACATTTTCAAAGACGGTCATATGGGTAAACAGAGCATAGTTTTGGAAGACCATAGCCAGATCCCGTTTATGGACCGGTACCTCATTGACCAGCTTGCCTTGAATATACACCTCCCCAGCCGTGGGATCGATCAGACCAGCAATAATACGGAGGAGAGTCGTTTTACCACTCCCACTCGGTCCCAGGAAGGCGATAAACTCTCCAGCCATGATCTCCAGATTGATCTCTTCGAGAGCAGTTACCGAATCGTACCGTTTCACAATATTGCGGAGTTGGACATCAACAGCCATCTGTGCACCCTATTGTCTCCTAACCAGTTCTACCATGTGATTTTGTCATTCTGAGGCTTGTCTCCAGTGGAAGTCAAAAAGCCCGATGCAGCATCTCGGTTATCGATCATCATGTGTAGTGCAAAAACGAAATGCTTCACTCCCTCTGGTCGCTCAGAATGACAAAGAGTGTCAAGTTTGAAGGTTAAATCTCTTCTACTGCCCAAAGGATGTCAGGCGGTGTAATCCATAAAAACGCTCTGCAACGATCATCGCCAGCACCACAAAGATCATCTCCAGGGTCGATATGGCGGCAATCGAGGGATCGAAACTATAAACGATGTAACTCAACAGGGCTACGGGCAAAGTCGTGGTTTCCGGAGTGGTCAGGAAGATCGAAACCGGTACATTGTCAAAAGAGAGTAAAAAGGCAAAAATGGCTCCGGCAATAATCCCTGGTTTTAAGTGGGGAAGGGTAATATAGTAAAAGGTGGCCAAACTATTGGCCCCCAGTACCATTGCTGCTTCTTCCATAGTCCGATCCATACTCCGGTACACTCCGACCACTGTACGGAGGATGTAAGGAATACTAATCACCATATGACCAACCAGTAAGCTGGTAAAAGAAAGCCCTAATCCAATCTTGCTACAATAGAAGAGTAAGGCAATTCCAAAGACAATCATGGGGAGACTCAGTGGAGATAAGAGAAACGCCTCTACCACGTATTTCCCTGGAAACTGGTATCGTCCCAAGGCAATGGAGGCAGGTACCCCTAAGCCTACCGAAAGCAAGGTAGAAAGAAAAGCCAGTTTACTGCTCGTCATAATGGCTTTGACAAATGTCTCGTACTCAAACACTGCCCAGAACCAGCGCAGAGAGAACCCAGAAGGTGGAAAGCGCACATACTCGTCTGGACTAAAGGAGACAAAAATGACGATCAGAATCGGGGCAGCCAGGAAGAGAAAGAGTAAGACTATATAAAATTCCAGGAGCCGTTGCCCCACCTGAACACGCCGCTTCATTTTTCTGTTCCCTCCCCACACTCTCTAATAAACATTCTTTGCCCTTTTTCCGTGCTTCCTCCACTACTCTCTTATCCTCCAGTTTTTCCCCGGATTCTGAACAGGCGCGCTTGGAGATAGAGAATACCCACTGAGATGAGCAGCAGGAGTGTTCCAATAGCTGCTGCAAAATTATTATCAAAGGCTACGGTGATCTGTTGATAGATCAGCAATGGCAACACCATGGTGTCTGTACCCCCAACCAGAAGGATGGTCACAAAACTCCCTATGGTTAACATAAAGACCAGAGTACAGCCAGCTCCCACCCCTTCGATACTGAGAGGAAGGGTAATACGGAGAAACGTTTGCCAGCGATTAGCTCCTAGGACCCGCGCGGCTTCCTCCACACTGGTATCAATCCCTTCCAGCACGCTGGTAATAGCCAGGATCATAAAGGGGAGCAATACATGGACGAGAGCAATACCGACCCCAATCCAGTTATACATGAGCTGTACCGGTTGCTGCACCACTCCTAAAGAGAGCAGAAGGGTATTGAGTAGACCGGCATTCCCCAGTAAAACCAACCAGCCGTACGAGCGGATAATAATACTGACCATCAAGGGAGTAATCACCATAAAGACAAAAAACGGTTTCCAGCGAGAGCGGGTGCGGGCGATAAAGTATGCGCAGGGATAGCCGAGGAGAAACGAACATCCTGTAATGACAAAGCCGAGGAGAAAGGTTTGGAGAATAATCCGGAGATAATAGCTATCGAAGAGGAGACGGGTATAATTCATGAAACCAATCGATTGCCCCGGATAGCGGAGAGGATTTGGAATCAGACTTTCTCCCACAATCCAGAGAAAGGGGGCAAGGTAAAAAACGAGCAAAAAAGTGATAATGGGGACAAGAAGCAGCCAGGGAGTCAGTCCCCATTTGCGCAGACGGTGCATGCATCGATCTCCATATGATAATAATAGAAGAAACACCACGGAGACCCGGAGAATACGGATGACGAATGGCCTTCCCTATGCTGCGCTCCCGGAGCAGAGCAAAGGGAAGTTATCTCGTCACCCGGGATGATGAACGGCCTTCCCTGCGCTGCACTTCGGGAGTATTCAAATCCAAAATCCGAAATCCTCAATCCGAAATGGACAAACCCTCCGTGAACCCGGTGTCTCCGTGGCAAAACCTCCTGGACTAGGCCCCAATTTCTTTGTTCCACTGCTCTACCCACAACGGAAGCAGCCTGGCCATCTCTTTATACGGAGCAAAGACAAAATTTTTAAACGTGAAATCAGCAGCCGTGGGATCGAGCATCTCAGTATGTTCGGGTGGATATTTCACTTCTTTATTGGTCACAAAGTACCCTGGGAAATTGAGAATAAATCCGAGCTGGGCTTTCGGATCAAACCCGCAGTTGAGATATTCCCAGGCAATATCTGGCGAGTTTTTTACCTTCATCCACTCCACTGTAGTCATAGGTGATTTGGGTTTGAGATATTTGAAGGCGAGATGTTTGGCTCCCCCCTTGACCAACCCCCATAAACGGCCATCAGGCCAGATAGCCAGATCAATCTCCCCAGTGACCAGGGCATTGCCTGGGCTCGGCATATCACTATAAAACTTTGCAATGTATGGCTTCATCGCCTTAATCTTCTGCAGTCCAGGACTTATGTTGTCTAGGCTACCACCAAAGGTAATGGCCATAAGCCAAACAAACTCGGGTCCCACTGTCTGATTAATAGAAGGCCACATCACCTTTTTACCAAATTCCCCCTTGATGATCCGCTCGACCAGCTCTTCCCATGTATCTGGAGGATTTTTGATCCGCTCTTTGTTATAGGCAATTGCCCAGGCTCCTCCGTCAAAAGAGGCGGCATAACCGTCAAAGGGATCTTTAAAGATCGCCGGGACATTTTTCAGATTGGGAGCCTTATTTTCGTCTAATTTTTCTAGAATCCCCAGGACAATAGCCTGATGAGTAAAGGCGCTGGTAGAGAGGAGTACATCAATGGCCGGTTTGTGCTGATAAGTGGCCACGATCTTCTGCATCCATTCGGAAGGGGTCCCGACCAGAATATTCGCATCAACTCCGGTTTTTTCTTTAAAACAGGTTACAAAATTTTCTTTCACCGCCTTTTCCCAGGGTCCACCATAGGCAGTGGCAGTGATCGAGGAAGGTTTCTCCGCACTCCAGGCTATCCGTTTTCCCCTTAGACCGGGTACAGAAAAAAGCCCCACTGTGCTGATTACCGTTCCACCTACCGCTCGAACAAAGGCTCGTCGTGAGAAGATCTTCTGGTTTTTCATGGCGTTTCCTCCTCCCCTAACAATCGAAACTACCTACACGCTTACCGGTTAAGAACTCTCTCCTGGCATGATTTGTTCCATTTCCTGCTGAATGCTCTGGATACAGCTCAGAAGATCCTCATAAGAAGGGGGTTGCTCTTTATAACGAGGATCTGTGGTCATTTCCTTCCAGATGCGGGCACGAAAATAACTGCGGAGGGTGGCCGGAAGTTCAAGGAGCAGTGTGCTGAGATGATCCTGCACTATTGGCGGCCAGAGGCGTTCATACTCCTCACGCTCTATACCCAGATCAAAGGGCTTAAGCTGGTCACGTTTGGCCCGGAGTTGTTGCCGTAATTTCTCCGTCTGCTCTGCATCGACCCGCCCCTGGCGTATTACCACTCCGTATTCTGTCTCAGCCGTTTCCAGGCTTATAAACTCATCTTGAACATCTTTCAGCACCTTTTCCGGATCGCGCCGCAAAGGGTCTCCGTATCCTCCTCCACACGGGGTCATAATGTGCACCACATCCTGCGGCTCTAGCTTGAGAATATCGATAATGCCGATATCCCTTTCCCGTTCTGTGCCGGGATTGACCCGCGTGCGGGCCAATGTTCCTGCGCTCCCCCCTTGGCGTCCCCAGGGACGGAACCGATGCCGCTCCATGCCTCGCGCGGTAACAATGGCATGAGGAGTAAAGACCTGAAATTGAAAATCGACTCCTAGGCCCCCACGAAACTGTCCGGCCGGAATCGTATCATTGGGGAACATATACTTCTGCACCAGAATAGGGATATCCGCCTCTAACATTTCGGTTGGGATATTGCGCAGGAAACCGGCTGAAAAATCTCCTCCATCGATTCCATCCTTGCCCGGACGGCCTCCTGATCCCCCCTGCATGGGTTGTAAGACGCTGACCTTATATCCTCCACTATGATAATCTGGCATAGAGATCAGCACAATAGCTACCTGTCCGGCTCCGGCCGTAGGTACCACATCGCTCACAGCCTGGGAGAGGGCACCAAAGGTCACATCGATGACCCGGATTGCGGTTGCGTAGCGAATACCACAAGAGGCCGGTGGTTGGGGGTTCAGCAGGGTCCCTTGCGGCACAGTCGTGCGTACGGGGCGGAGTATCCCTTTATTCAGTGGAATAGCCGGGTTTTTAGTGCGCAGAAAGGTGACCAGACCAACAGTCAGCCAGTGATGGGTTTTTCCAAAGGTAGGAACATTAAAAGCTGCTCGAATCTGTGGATCGGTCCCGGTAAAGTCCAGATGCATGTCCGAGCCCTGCACGCTCAACGCCAGCTTGATCCGCAAAGGAATACGTGTCGTAACGTCTCCTTCCACATAATCCGCGAAGGTGTAGGTCCCATCTGGAATCTGGGCAATAATGGCCCGGCTACACTCTTCGCCATACGCCAGCAGATCGTCAATACCCTGTTTTACGGTCTCGACTCCATAGCGTTCGATTACCTCGTTGAGACGCCGTTCTGCCGTATTCAACGCCGCCAGTAACGCTTTGAGGTCTCCCCAGTTCTGTTCGGGAATGCGACAATTGGCCAGAATTAAGTCCAGGAGGTCTTGCTGGAGTTCCCCTGCTTTATAGAGTTTACGTGGGGGAATCACCAGACCTTCTTGATAAAGGTCATAGGCGGAGGGGGCAATACTTCCGGGAACCAGTCCTCCCACATCAGAGGAATGAATAAAATCCCAGGCAAAACAGATGAGTTCTCCTTGATAAAAGAGAGGTTTAAAGAGATGGATATCCGGGAGATGCGTACACATGCCCCCAGTTGTATAAGGATCATTGGTGATAATAACATCTCCGGGCTGATAGGTTGGAATAGCGGCAATGGCTTCCTCCATGGGCATCCCCAGCATATTGGCCACTCCAACCTCTTGCGGATAGGCAAAGAGTTCACCAGTCGGTGCAACCAGCCCAACACCATAATCCTGGGTTTCTTTGACAAAGACCGTAAAGCCTGTGCGATAGACCACATACCCCATTTCATTGACAATAGCGGAAAAGCGGTTATTCAAAATCTCCAGCAGAACTTTGTCTGTTTTCATACATGCTCCTTATCCCGGATACCGATGATATTGCCCCATTGATCCACATGCGCAGTAAAACCAGGCACAATAAAGGTAGTGGTATCAAACTGTTCGATAATAGCCGGTCCTTGCAGGTGATCTCCCGTGTGTAAAGATTCTCGGGCATAAACCTGTGCCGTCCACCAGTTCTCCTCAAAATAGATCTGGCGTGTTTCTAACGGCTGCAGGGGGCGTTCTCTGCGTATATCCCTCTGCGGCGCAACAGGAGGCTTGGGAGTGGTTCCTACCACGGTAGAGCGGAGATCGATAATTTCTAAAGGAGCCTGGGGATCGCTATACCCATACATGGTTTGATGCTGTTTATGAAAATCTTCAGCAAAGGCGGCATAATCTCTGCGCCGCAATACCTCGTCTGGAAGAGGAATATTGATTTCAAATGCCTGTCCATAGTACCGAAGATCCACACTCCGTATCACCCGCTTTTCCTGCACTGGAATACCTTCGTTTTCCAACCACTGGAGAGCCTGAGCATCTAATGTAGCATAGATCTCGGCTAATTGAGCCATAAGCTGGTCACCGGTACCAGGATCGACTCGTTGATAGAGGGTTTTGACAAAATCGTTCCGCACATCAGAAACCAGACAGCCCAGAGCGCAGAGAATCCCCGGGTATGGGGGGACGATGACCGTCTTGATCCCCACCTCTTTAGCCAGAATAAAGGCATGAGTCGCCCCGGCTCCTCCATAAACCAAAAAGCTATAGTCGGTAGGATCGATCCCTTTCCGCGCCATAAGCGTAATCAGTTCGGCATACATGTTCGCGGTAGCCACCCGGAGAATACTCTCCGCGGTTTGGACCGGAGCGAGCCCGAGTCTGTGGCCTAGCTTTTCCATGGCTTGCCAGGCACGATCGGGGTATAAAGGGAGCTTCCCTCCCAGGAAACGCGCCGGATGCAGAAGCCCCAGTACCACATACGCATCGGTAATCGTAGGCTGCTCTCCTCCTGCTCCATAACAGGCTGGCCCTGGGTCTGCTCCCGCACTTTGCGGACCGACTTTGAGCACACCAGCCGTATCGGTCCAAGCAATCGAACCTCCCCCTGCCCCAATCGAATTGACATCCACTACCGGCATGATGACGGGAAATTCCCCGATGTGGTTTTCGGTCGAAAATTTGACCTCTCTATCCACCACCGCCACATCCACACTTGTCCCCCCCATGTCCATGGTGATCAACCGGTCATACCCGCTCATTTTCCCTACATACGCTGCCCCCACAACGCCAGAAGCTGGGCCAGAGAGCAGAGTCTCTACCGGTGTTCTGCGCGCACTCTCTGCGGTCATAATCCCTCCATTCGATTTAGTCGAATAGACTGGAACGGTGATTCCCGCCCCACGTACCTGGTGCTGCAAGCTAGAAAAATAGCGATCCATCTTTTTCCCAACATAGGCGTTAATCACCGTGACCAGGGTACGCTCATATTCGCGCATCTGCGGCCAGACTTCGGTAGAGGTGCAGACGTAGAGTTCGGGGAAATAGGTGGTTACCACCTGTCGGGCTAATGCTTCATGCTGAGCATTTTTATAGGCATGGAGAAAACTGATGGCAAGGGTCTCCACTCCTTCCGCTACCAGGAAAGCTACTTCTTGTCGAATCTGTTCAGGGTCGAGCGGTTTGTAGATCCGCCCATTTGCCAATATCCGTTCATCAATCTCGCGGACATACCGACGACGAACCAGCGGTTCGGCCTTTTCGGTCAGTAAATCAAACACATTGGGGAGACGAAGACGAGCGATACGCAAGATATCCCGGAAACCACAGGTAATGAGTAAGCCGGTCTTTGCCCCCGTGCGTTCGATGATAGTATTCGTAGCAATAGTTGTCCCATGGACAAAGTAGTGGATATCCGCCGGATCGATTCCATAGTGTGTGGTGAGCTCCTGAATACCCCTCAGCACAGCCTCTGCTGGATTGGCGGGAGTGGAAGGGGTTTTCCACACCCGTATCGTTCCCGAGAGTTCATCCATCAGCGAAAGATCGGTAAAAGTTCCTCCAATATCGATGCCCAAGCGCAGTCGCCCTGCCATACCCCTCCTCCTCTTTCTCAATCCGATTGTCCGTGTACCAGGTGATATATAGACTCTTATTAACTTTGAGTTTGCGGAGGGACATAGCCTGGTGGAAGATGGGACCCTTCCCCGAAAAAGAATTGCTCCATTTGCGTTCGGATGATTTCATTGGACTCTTCATCCATCACATTGAGCCGGTATTCATTGATGATCATTTTCAGAACTTCGAGCCACATTTTCCAGGCTTCCATAGAAACATTTTCATAGATTCGTTGTCGCAGTTCTGGAGAGCCGATCGACTCCACCATCTCTAATGCCAGCTCTCCCTCGATCGTTTCTTCATCAATCCCGGGAAGCTGACGGGCGAGTTTCACACACTGAACCATATGGGGTGCCATAATTACTCCTTCTCTGTCATGCAGATCACCGATTTTTTTCCCCTCATACACTAACCAGCTTCCGGGAAAGAGTCAAGAGAATTTCTGGGCTTTTTTTGTGGGCAAGAGGGTAAGGCCAGGAGTGGATATTGAGAGCAGGGTTCCCGGAGTCTATTTTGCCTGAAACAAACCAGTCAGAGGTAGGGTGGGCTCTGCCCACCAACAACAGCCAGGGGTATTCTTGGTGGGCACAGCCCACCCTACATTTTTATGGCAGTGAAGAGTGCAAGAAATTTAGTCATAGTTACTTAGAATAGGGTATTATAGTAAGGTTCCTGGCGTTTATTCTGCTTGAAACAAACCACTCAGAAAACAATAGTAAGCATCATCAACTTGCAGAAGCAAACAGCATCTGAGAAAACAGGGGTCTTGGCCATGTATACAGTATGGTATAATAGAAGAAAGAAATCCCTTTGAGGGACGCTTCGTTTATGCTGAGAGTAAAGGAAAGTATGATGTTTAGAAGAACGTGGATTCTTTTGGTGGTGCTGAGTAGTGTAATCGTGTCCGTCGTTTACGCGCAGTCAGACTGGAGACTCTGGCGAAAGAGTGATTTCCTCTGTTTCCGTATCCCTGAAGAGCGACACCCTGAGCTCACTTCTCCGCTGCAAAGACAAGACCTGCCCGGAGAGTGGAAAGTGCGGGGAATGACCGGCGGAAGGGACGAGTGTCAGAAATTTCTGGAGCGCTCGCTCCTCTTTGAATATGAAACTCTCCAGAGCGATCCCGCGGTGCTTGACATCGACACCAGGCTCAGGGTACTGAGTGGACAGATATGGGAAGAAGGCACTGGTCCCGCCTGCCCAGAGGGGATTCAGTGGTTTCGTACCACGACCTATCTCTGCCTTCCTCAGCTAGTCGATCCCCGCATACGACAGTAAGGAAGAGAAGACCTGCTTGCCGGCTCCGCATCCTAATGCCTATCCAAGAGAGATATTTGGTATTACAACGTTGCTGAAGGAATAGGGATATCCTGGAGGGGCGAATGGATAACCCTCCGCTACGCTTCGATACAACGAACAGACTCCCCTTCGCTGCGCTCCCGGAGCAAAGCGAAGGGGAGTCATCTCGTCACCCGGGGGCACAGGCCTCTGGCCTGCAGCGGCCTGCGTTGAACTCAGGCGAGACGCCCACTCTCCCAGGGTAGGAGCTTTCCCAAAGAGGTCTCCGGAAAAGGCATTAATGGTCAGGGAGATTTGCACCGGTCATGACCAGATGGGCAAGACGATGTGCGGTAAGCTCGGCAGTCTGTTTTTCCGCAATTTTTTCTCCGTTCTTGAGAATAACGACACGGTTTGTCACCGCCACGAGGTCTTCCATGTTGTGACTCACCAGAATGATGGTCACCCCGGAGTCATGGAGATAGCGAATAAGATTGAGCACAGTATGAGTTTCCTTTACCCCAAGAGCCGCAGTAGGCTCATCCATGACCACGAGTGTCGCTCTCCAGCGGAAAGCTCTCGCGATGGCTACAGCCTGCCGTTGTCCTCCGGAGAGCTCACTCACCCAGGTATCCATATCTGGCATCGAGATGTTGAGTCTGGCTAGGTACCGAGCAGAAGCCTCACGCATGGCCTCTCTGTCCAGAACATGTAATCCTGGAAGAAAGGTAGAGTGAGTTATTTCTGATCCCATGAAGATGTTTTGGTAGATACTCAAGCGGGGGACCAGAGCCAAATCTTGATAAATAGTCGCTATCCCTTTCCGAAGCGCCTCACCTGGCGAAGTGAAGTGTACCGGTTCTCCTTGCAAATAGAGTTGTCCAGAGGAGGGCTGTATTGCGCCGGAGATAATCTTAATCATCGTCGATTTTCCAGCGCCATTATCCCCACACACGCCAAGGATATCCCCTTCGTATACAGTAAGATTAATTCCCTTCAGTGCCTGTACCGCCCCAAATCGCATACTGATATTTTGTAGAGTGAGCAGGGCTGGCATGATTTCTGTTTGAGCCATCCTTCAGTCTCTTTTACTCCTTAGGGACATTTGTTTCATCAACGATAATCGCTTCTGTGAAGAGAAAAGGTCCCGGTACAATCTCTTCCTTTTTGCGCTTATGTACTACGATCTTTTCTAACGCATCCACCGCATCCCTTCCCATCTCCTCAAAAGGTATAGCCACCGTAGCAGTAAAAAGACTTTGAGGATCTCGAATACGTCGATTGGCTTCTGATCCACCATCTACACCGGTTAACAGAATCTCCCCCTTCTTGTAGCCCAGCCCCTGCAAAATATCATCGATAACAAAAGCCTGACCGTCAAAAGCGGTCCAAATAGCATTGATGTTCCCTTGATGTTTGAGAATAAGCGCCTCCATTCCAGCCTTAACATCTTCGCGCCAGCTTTGGGTTTTGGCCATCGTATGCGTATCCAGGACTTTTACTGCTCTATTTTCTGATAACACTACATCCAGAATTTTACCTCGGATACGAGTACCGCCATGTCCTTCATAACGCTGCACTAATATATTCCCTTGATAATTCAACTTTCCCAGGAGATAGATGGCGATCTTGGCTCCTACCTCATACTCATTAACATTGACATCAAACAGGGTATAGGGACTGGTACCAGCACTGACTGTCACCACAGGGATTCCCATTGCCTTTGCTGTCGCAAGCTGGGATTCTAATTCCAGCACCTTACCCATGGCCATGATAATACAATCAACCCCACTCTGGACCAGGTTTTCTAGCTGAGCCGCATGTTCTGGAATTGAACCGCGTGAATTGAGTACAGTAACTTCCCAGCCTTTACTCTTTGCCCGTTCCGCAGCCGCATTGGCCACACGGGCATGGGTCTCTGCGGACATCTGAAAGGCTATGATACCGAGCTTAATGGGGGCAGACCATCCCGAAATGCTGAACATGAGCACTACCATTCCAATTCCAAATGACAGAGATCTCTTCATGGATTTTTCTCCTTATGAAACGGTTTCTCTCTCAGTGAGCAACTCCAAAGGCCGCATGCATCATCTGTGTGCTGGAGATACTGACTGAAGTGAGAATAATTAGACCAAGAATAATATCCTGAATATAATAAGTTGCCCCTAACAGGGTAAGACCATTGGTCAAAATGCCAATGATCAGTGCACCTACAAAAGTTCCAAGAATATTTGGTTTCCCCGGCTCGAAAGTAGTCATACCAAGCAACACAGCGGCAATACCTCTCATGAGAAAATCACCAGCAATCGTGGCACTGGCAGAACTGAGACTGGCGGTCAATAAGATACCGGTGATACCTGCAGTAAAGCCTGAGAAAATCAATCCTAAGGTTTTCATGGTGTGAATGTTGATCCCAGTGAGCCGTGCTGCTTCTTCTGCTTCCCCGGTACAGACCATATGCATCCCTAGTCGGGTTTGCTTGATAAAGAACTGCAACCCCGACATGATTACTATCATCCAGAGAATGAGGGTAGAAATACCGAAAATATGCCCCCGCCCGAGAAAGAGGAAAGGCTCGGGAAGTTTTCCAACATAAGCGACTCCTCCGGTGAGCATAAAAGCCAATCCGTTCGCAATAGTAGCGGTGGCAAGTGTAGTAATCAGCGAAGGAATTTTTAGCTTCGTCACACACACCCCATTCAACCCTCCGAAAAGAAGACCGAGCCCAAGACCACAGGTAAGAGCAACAGGAATGGCATAGTGACTGTGCAACAATGCGGCCGTTGTTACACTGCACAGACTGCAAACGTTAGCAAATGACAGATCGAGTTCAGCCGTAATGAGGGCCACCGTAAAGCCCGAAGCAATAATTGTGAGATAGCTAATCTGCTTGAGCACATTCAGGAGATTAGGCAACCGCAAGAAAGTGTCTACGCTCAGGGCAAAAATACCAAACAATACTACCAGTGCGAGAACGGTACCATAGGTCTGCAGAAAAAATTTCAGAGAAATTTTACGCATACTTATACTGATGGTCTTTTTCACCGTCTATAAGAGCCAATAATCATTCACTAATTGCGGCGTCATACATCGGGAATCTGCATTCCGCAACCCGCAATTGGTATTAATGGGGATCTACTGTCAGTTCAGTCCGTAGAGAGGTCAGATCCTGGAAGCTCTCTTTCAATTTTGGATATAAACTCCGGTAAATCCTGTATCTTCTCTCATACCAGGCTTGACGAAGCGGTTGTGGAAAGAAGCGTTTCTCCTCCTGTACCAGTTCTGCTTGAGCTTTTCGGCGATCTGGAGCGATGCCCAGACCTTGCAAGGCAACCAGAGCAGCTCCAAATATCCCAGCCTCTGGTTGGGTGGTCCGCACCAGTTCTCGCCCCATAACATCTGCTTTGATCTGGCACCAGAGGTCCAGATGGGCAGCGCCACCGGTAATACGCACTTCTCTGGCATGTTCTTGAGTGGCCTCTTCAGCCAGATCCAGAATATGCCGATTGGCAAAAGCCACCCCTTCTATAATCGCCCACACAAAGTCAATCCAGGTATGAGTACGCTCAAGCCCAAAAAAGACACCCCGGGCCTCTGAATTCCAGAGAGGAGCTCGCTCTCCTGCGAGATAAGGGAGAAAGAGCGGGGGAAAAGAAGGTGATTTATGGGCCAGTCTTGCGAGTACTTTGGGAATGGTCAATCTATCTTGTTCGAGCAGATCAGAATACCCCTCTACAAACCAGGTCAGACAATCTCCTCCCGCTTGACTGGGTCCTCCAATCTGCACCAAAGCATCTCCCCATCCTAAGGTCACCAAACCAGGGGCAAGACACCACTGTTCGGTGATGATGCCCATCACTTCCGAAGTGCCCGTCACATTGTAAGCATAACCAGGGCGATTGGCTCCAATGCCTAAACAACAACACCAGCTATCCATTGAGCTGACGAATACCGGTACTCCTGCTAATCGATGAAATGGAGCCGGAGCCTCTTTTTGTACGCTACCCAACCTGGTTTCCGGTACGAAGAGGGGAGGGAGGATAGCCGGATCAATCCCTAGGGAACGAAGTAAATCCTTTGGAAGCTCTAACGTCTTATGATCCAGAAGATTCGCTGAAGAGATCAAATCTCCAGCAGCAATATTGGTGAGTCGGAAATTAAAAAAATCTTTGGGCTGAAGCACCCATCGAGTCTGTTTCATGATCGTCGGCTCATGCTCCTTGACCCAGAGGAGACGGGCCAAAGGGTGATAGGCGCTGAGCGGGCTATGATCCCCCAGCGTACGATAGCTCTCCGAGGACTTGATCATTTCTTGCAGACGTTTTGCTTGAGCTGTAGCTCGTCCATCCCTCCAGGTAATCGCTGGCCTGAGCACTTTTCCGGCTGTATCCAGAAAGATTTGCGTCCGTGTGATCCCGGTAATGGCAATCCCACAGATTTTTGCTTGTGCACATATCTTGTCCTCGAGGAGCTCAGAAGCTAATGCCCCCAAGGCCATCCACCAGACCTCTGGATCAGCTTCAGCTTGCTCCAGCATCCCTCTAGCATTGTTCACCGGACAGGACACCATCTTCAACAAGGTAGCTTTCGTATCAAAAAGAGCTGCCCGCAGAGAGGAACCACCCAGATCAAAAGTCAAAACGGCATCCATACCAGAAGATCTCCTCATCCTTCCACCCTCTCTGAAAACTCAGAATACAAAGGGGTTTTCTATCCAGAAAGAATGAGAGCACTCAGAAAGGGTGAATAGCCTGTTGTTAGCTTCAGTAGCCCCGCAAGCGGGGATCCAGGATATCCCGGATAGCATCCCCAAACAGATTAAACCCGTATACGGCCAGGCTGATAGCGATTCCGGGCATAATAGGCATCCAGGGAGCCAATTCGGCAAATTTTTGCGCCGAGCCATACAGGTCACGTCCCCAGGAGGGGGCGGGAGGGGGGACGCCGAGACCCAGAAAACTGAGTGAGGCTTCCGTAATGATGGCGCTACCCAGCGTAGCCGTGGCAATGACGATATAGGGGGCAATACAGTTTGGCGCGATATAGCGGAAAATAATGCGCCATTGATTCGCACCGATGGCCTGGGCAGCCTGGACATACTCTGTCTCTTTCACTACCAGCACCGCGGAACGCACAACACGTGCTGCACTGGGAATGACTACAATGGCAATCGCAATAATAAGATTGATCGTCCCTCTGCCTAAAACCGCTACGACCACAATCGCAATGATCAGGGAAGGAAAGGACCAGAGGATATCCATAAAGCGCTGGGTGATCAGATCAGACTTCCCTCCCCAGTAAGCAGTGATCAGGGCAATAATGGCGCCAATCCCGGTACCAAAAAAAGTCGAAACAAATCCGACCAGCATGGAGAGACGCGCACCGTAAATGACCCGACTCAGAATATCGCGTCCCAGATTATCGGTGCCCATCGGAAAACGCCAGGAAGGGGGTTGGAGGCGGGCAGAGCCTCCTTCAATGAACTCCTCAGGACTATATGGTGCAATCCACGGAGCAAAAATGGCCAAAATTAACATTCCCACTACAATGAATCCGCCAAGAGCCCCAAGCGGTTTTCGGTAAATAAAATCTATGACCGATTTTCCTCTCCTCACCTTTTCCTCACCAGTCCTGTCAGCCATTTTTTCACTGATATCGTATACGCGGGTTGAGCCACCCGTAGGCCAGATCTACAATCAAATTCGCTACGGTGACAAAAATAGCGGTGGCAAAGAGGGTCGCCTGGATGGAGTTATAGTCCCGAAAGACGACCGAATCCACGAGGAAATTTCCGAGTCCTGGCAGATTAAACGCCCTCTCTACGACCACAAGCCCACCAATAGAGAACCCTAATTGGAGCCCAAAAACCGTCAGGACGGGTAAGAAGGCATTTTTTAGTGCGTGACGCAGGACCACCACTCGTTCCCCCAATCCCTTAGCCCACGCGGTACGAATATAATCCTCTCTCAGCACTTCCAGCATCGAAGAACGGGTCATTCGGGCAATCACCCCAATCTGCGCAAATGCCACCGCAAAGGCTGGGAAAATACTCTGTTGGAAACTTTGCACTGGATCTTTCCAAAAAGAGACATACTCCAGAGGCGGGAGCCATTTAAACCAGATAACCAGGGTGAGAATGATCAGTAAAGCGACCCAAAAGGAAGGAAGAGAGAGACCAGCAATCGATATAACCCGTCCGATATAATCTAAAAACTTATCCTGCCGGATGGCAGAAAGGATACCCAGAGGAATGGCTGTCAACAAGGTGAGCACGCCAGCCAGCATCGCAATACTAAAAGTCATGGGGAAAAAGCGGAGCCATTCCTCCGTTACCGGTCGATTAACTTTGAGGGAATTCCCGAATTCTAGATGGAAAGAATTCCATATCCATTCTATGTACTGTTGATAGAGAGGAATATCCCGGATTTCTACCTGGATTTCTTTGGGAAGCAGAATAATTCCCCCGGCATTGACTGGCGCGCCAGCCTTGACACTCCCCATGACCGTTTTGGGGTCAAGGCGCTGGAGAGCAGCAACCACCTGGGCATATTTCGCACCATACTTCGGTTCTAACAGCTCCCGATTGGGCCTAATCGTCACTTGAGCGAGACCCAATCTGACCCGCATAGCCAGCACCAGTTCTTCGGGGACCCTGCCCTCTTTACCCGGTTCAGCTAACGCAATCCTTGCCGGGTCCCCTGGAACAATCCGCATCAGAAAAAAGACCAGGGTAGCTACACCGTAAATGGTAAGAATCCCCAGCAGAAGACGCTTAATAACATAGTTACGCATACGCGAACTCTTCTTTGTCTAGTACTTGCTCGGATCGTCGAGCCAGACCTCTTCCAGCGTAACATTGTTATAGTAAGCGGGATCTACGTCATACCAGTTCTTTACCCAGGGCCACCACGCCATGCCCTCCGCAATCCATCGTACCTGCACCGCAGGGGCATCGGTCAACAAGATGCGCTCCATTTCATGAATAATCTGGACCCGTTTCTCTTCATTCAGTTCGGAGAGTTGTTTCTTGAAGAGTTCATCGAATTTGGGATTGCAGTAGCCGGTATCATTGGCACTCGCCCCACAGAGGAAAAAGTCTGCGTAGAAGAGACTCGGGTCGAGCGTTCCGGCTACGTTATCCATGGTGATAAGCTGGTAGTCACCGGCATCCCGCCGTTGGGTAAAGGTGCCCCGGTCTGAAACTTCCAATTCAATTTCTATGCCAATCTGTCGCAATTGTTCCTGGACAAATTGAGGGGTGAGAACAGACTCTGGTGTATCTAATAAAAGCCATCTGAGTTTCAGTTCTCCAGGTTTGTATCCGGCTTCAGCCAGCAATTGTTTTGCCTTTTCCCGGCGGGCTTTCACCGTTTCTGGATCGGGCTTGCCCAAAAATTCGGCCAGCTCATCCTTGGGCAAACTCCACTTGGTCCAGGGGGGCATGTACCCACCCACATCCCCTACGCCTTCTCCCAGCACCTCTACTGCCTTGTATCGGTCAATCGCAAGACTAAAGGCTTGCCGGACTCGTCGATCGCTCCAGGGAGGGGTATTCACTTTGCCCGCAACTGAATGCCACCACAAACGGGAGGGGAGGGAGACAATAATTTCCGGATGTTTTTCTTTTAAGAGCTTGGCATCAGCAGGGTAAATATACTGCATGTAGGAGTTTATCTCGAGCTGTTTGGCCCGCAGAGCGGCCAAGGCTACTGTGGGATCTTTAAAAACATAATTTCTGATCCCATCCAAGCAGGGGTAGCCTTTCCGAAAATAATCGGGATTGCGTACGGTGGTGGATCCAGCTCCGGTGACATACTCCTTCCAGATAAAGGGACCGGTACCAATGACCGTATCTTTTAACTTGTCCCAGGGGAGTTCGCTGGGGAAGATAATCGCCCACCCTACGGCCAGCTTGGAGATGAGGCCAGCATCAGGTTGTTTGAGATTCAGCCGCACGGTGAGAGGATCCACTACTTCAATAGTATCGATCGCGGTAAAGTACCCGGCACGGCGGCTAAAGTCTTTGTTCCGGATCTTATCGATACTCCACATAACATCTACCGCATCCAGGTCTGTACAGGCACCGGGTCTCCCTTGTACCAGATCACCACAGTGGAACTTGACACCGCTGCGCAGTTTGAGCGTATAGGTCAGACCATCTTCGCTAATCTTCCAGCTCTCCACCAGATCAGGCACTATTCTGCCCGGTTCATAGAAAGAGTAGCGAAAGAGCCGGTTGTAAGACCCCCCTACCCGTTGCTGGGTACGGACCGTGGTCTGTAAATGGGGATCAAAATGGACCAGGTCTTCTCCCGCATGGGTACGTAGAATACCACCATATCTCCCACAAGGACGGGCATCCACCTCCGTAGTGACCTGGGCATAGACTGGAATGACAAGGAAAGAAAGGAAAAACATTACCATGACACTGATAAACCAGTGTCGTCTCTCTAGGTGCTGCCATGACGGAAATTTACACATAAAAACCTCCTTAACCAACAACCAATTTCTCCATACCCTGTGTTCATGCTCTGCTTGCCGGAGTAGTAGCGTCTACGACCCCTTGTCTCAGAGCCCATTACGATTTTCGCAAGATAGCACTGCCCTGTTTACAAGTCAAGAGAAAAATAGGGATCGCCAATTGCTGCCGAGAAGAGGCCAGTCTGATAAGGCTTTAGGCTTTCGTTCGCTCCCCCGAGGAGAGAACAGGATAAATTTGGTGGAGGGGGGAGAATTGTATATTGTAACCATTTGTGATATACTGAATTAGGCATAAGCCAAAAGGGAAGGAGTAAGGATTATGGAGGAAAAATTTGCCAAGAATCTTCCGGTTTCTGAGGAGCAGGAATGGGAAGAGGCGAACTTAGAAGCTCTGTATACAGATACGTTGACGCCTTTTCGGGAGGGAGAAATCCTGAAGGGGACTATTGTGAAGGTTGAGAAGAATGCCGTGCTGGTCGATGTGGGATACAAATCGGAGGGGCTGATACCGCTCGATGAGTTTCCCCCTGAAGAAGCAGTGGTTGGGAATAAAATAGATGTTGTCCTGGAGTATAAAGAAAATGAAGAGGGGATGGTGGTCCTCTCCCGCGAAAAAGCGGAACGCTTGCGGCGCTGGAACGAAATCGAGGAGTTGTATCGCAGTGGAAAACCGATTGAAGGGGAAGTGACGAATCGGGTGAAAGGTGGTTTGATGGTGGATGTGGGAGTCAAGGCTTTTTTGCCGGCTTCCCAAATCGATCTTTTCCCGGTGCGTGATCTGGACAAGTATATTGGACAACGTTTTCTCATGAAGATAGTGAAGTTTGATAAAGAGGAGCGCAATATTGTCCTTTCTCGTCGAGCCTTTTTGGAAGAGGATCGCGAGAAGAAGAAACAAGAGCGGTTGGCTACTCTGGAAGTTGGCCAAACGGTGGAAGGCGAGATCAACAAAATTACCGACTATGGTGCTTTTGTCGATCTGGGAGGAGTGGGTGGCCTCCTGCACCTCTCCAATATGTCCTGGGGACGTGTCTCTCATCCCGCTGACCTCTTTAAAGTAGGACAACGGATTCAGGTCAAGGTTCTGGAGTATAATCGTGATACCGAACGGATTAGTCTGGGGTACAAACAATTGACCCCTGATCCATGGGAGAAGGTGGAGCAGAAGTATCCTGAGGGGACCGTGGTACAGGCTCGAGTAGTGGATTTGACCGACTATGGAGCTTTTCTGGAGTTAGAAGAAGGGATTGAAGGACTGTTACATCTCTCTCAGATGTCCTGGCAGCGGGTCAGACATCCCTCCCAGGTGGTTAAGGTAGGGGATGTCGTCCAGGTCATGGTGCTGAGTCTGGACAAGGAGAACCGACGGATTTCTCTGGGCATGAAACAGTTGACTTCGAATCCGTGGGATACGATCGAGGAGATGTATCCAGTCGGTTCCACTGTGCGTGGACGTGTGAAAGCCCTTACCCACTTTGGCGTCTTTGTATCGCTCAAGGAGGGGGTAGATGGATTTATCCATATCTCCGAACTCTCCTGGGGCAAAGTCGATCATCCTTCGGCAGTGGTGAAAAAGGGGGATGTGATCGAAGCCAAGGTACTGGATATCAACAAGGAAAAGGAACATCTGACCTTAAGCCTGAAGCAATTGACTCCTCATCCATGGACTTCGGTAGAGCGGAAGTATCCTGTGGGGACGGTGGTAGAAGGAGAAGTGGTCTCGGTGGTGGATTTTGGGGTCTTTGTGCGCCTCGAACAGGGAATAGAGGGACTGGTCCATATCTCACAACTGGGGCAATCCCCTGGTGGTCGTCCCGAAGAGACCCTTTCGGTGGGGCAACGGGTGCTGGTTGAGGTGTTGCGAATCGATCCGGAAGAGCGGAAGATGAGCCTGGCTTTGCGTTCCTCACAGCCCTCTCCGGAGACAGAGGGGGGAGAAGAGTCCCCTCTGGCTGAAACCGCTGATACGGACGATGCGGCTATGCCTCCGTCTGCCGAACCCACCAGCACGGAGGACACTGCTTCCGCTCCGAAAGAAGAGGGGTAACCGAAAAACCCTTGACACCTGCTCGGCAGTATGCTACTTATAGAAGGAGGTGGCTGCTGAGCAGGGAGGAGAGAAGGGTATTTTTTTTGCCTGGATATTGAAAATGGAATTCATCTTCAATCTCAACCAACGGTAGGAGGAAGAACACAAAACCATGACGGTGATCCAGCTCGAACGGGTGTGTAAACAGTATCCTGGTGGTACAGGATGGGCACTGCACAATATCTCCTTTACGGTCCAATCCGGAGAAATCCTCATTCTCCTGGGCCCCAGTGGTTGCGGAAAAACTACCACACTCCGCCTGATTGCCGGTTTTGAAAAACCCACCTCCGGCTCCATAATGATCAATGAACAAATCGTGGCCAATGGAAAGGTCTGGGTCTCCCCAGAAAAACGGGGAGTGGGTATGGTATTCCAGGACTTTGCCCTCTTTCCCCATCTTACGGTAGAGAAAAATATCGCCTTTGGACTGTATCGCTGGGAAGAGTCCAGCCGAAAGGCCCGTATCGAAGAAATCCTCCACCTGGTCGGTCTGCAAGAGCTGCGACACCGCTATCCCTATGAACTCTCCGGAGGCCAGCAACAACGTGTAGCGCTGGCCAGAGCCCTGGCTCCCAAACCACTCGTCATCCTTCTCGATGAACCGTTCAGTAATCTGGATGCGGACATGCGGAGCTATGTCCAGCAGGAAGTCAAACAGATTCTGCGTGAATCCAAAACTACGGCTGTCCTGGTCACGCATGATCAGGAAGAGGCGTTTGATATTGCCGATCGGGTAGCGATCATACGCCATGGAATGGTGGAACAAATCGATACACCGGAGAATATCTATCACCGGCCAGCCACGAAATTTGTGGCAGAATTTGTCGGACAACACCCTCATCTTTTGCCTGGACGGATAGTCCAGGGAAAGGCACTGACCGAAATCGGATTGTTTTCCCCACTCACTCCCCTCCCAGAAGGGATGCCGGTGGAGGTCCTGGTTCGACCACACGATATTGACATCGTCCCGCACCCGGAAGGGAGAGGCAAGATCCTCTTTCGCCGTTTTCGAGGCTCTGAAAATCGATACACCATCCTGCTCCCCTCTGGATATCAGATATGCAGCAGCCAGCCCTCTGGTACCATTCTCGAGTCGGGCACCCGGGTCAAGGTGATCCCTTCAGACAGGCAAATAGCCGTCTTCCCTAAAGAGTAACCCGGAGACATAGCCCCCCTGACCAGAGGATTTCCGGCCTCTCCAAATGTCACCGATCTGTCAGGGCAAAAACTCGTTCGTAAACATCGCTTTCACCGGAGTTTTCTTGCGAAGCAGTTTGTGGGTGTACATATATTCCTGTAAGGCGTTCCACCGCTCTTCGGTTTGCCATCCTAGCTTGGGTACCGTATTTTTCATGAGGGGAATCAAAGCTTCCAATGCCCTGCTGGCCAGCTCCGGCCGGAGATCTGGATTCTGCTCCAGAAGGATCGCTAACGCCTCCTGCGGATGGGCAATTGTATAGTCCAATCCTTTGTTCAATCCACGCATGAAACGCCGGATCAATTCCGGGTTACTCTGGATCAGTTTTTCGCTTGTCAGCAGAACCGACTCGTAAAAGTCGGGTACCCCATAATCTTCTAATCGGAAGACCACCACCTCTTTCCCTTCCAACTCGATCTGGATCTTCTCCCAGACAAAATAGGTACCAATCACGGCATCCACCTGCCGGGCCAGCAGGGACGGGACCAGATTAAATCCCACATCCACCACTTTGTAATCCTCTTTGGAAAGACCACTCTGTTTGGCTACAGTCTCCAGATAAATATCGTCGGAAGGAATCATCGGAGAACCGATCCGTTTCCCCTTCAGATCGGCCGGTGTCCGAATACCAGAATCTTTTAAAGCCATGAGCACATTGAGCGGATGCTGGACAATGGCCGCGATAGAGACTACGGGAAGACCTTCGGCCCGCGCAAGGATAGTATCGGTCTGGTAGCTTAACCCAAAATGATCCTGGCCCACTGCTACCAGCTTTAAGGTGTCTTCCGGATTTGCGGGAACCGAGATATTCACCTCCAGATTTTCTGCGGCAAAGAATCCCTCCTTTTGGGCGACAAACAAGGGGGTGTGGAGGGACCAGGGGGTCCAATCCAGCCGAATACTCACCCGCTCCTTCTCCGCAGCCTGTATCTGCAGAGAAAAAGATCCGATGAACAGTATAAGTATCCCAAGAATTATACATAGGCAGCATCGTGTACGCATTTTCATACTCCTTCTCTCTACAATTTTCATCCTAAACTCTGCACATTCGATACTGGTTACTGTTTCTGCACGTATTGCCAGGGTAAAGCTATCCTTTCCAGGAGAGCTACTAAAGCAAAAAGACTTATGCCTAAAAACGACAGGATAAAAATCGAAGCAAACACCAGATCGGTCCGCAACTGGGCATTAGCGCGTAACATCAGGTAACCCAATCCCATATCCGCTCCCACCCACTCCCCGATGACCGCCCCAATCACACTCACAGCAATGCCGATCTTTGTCCCGGAGAAGAGAAAGGGCAGAGCAGCCGGAATCCGTACCTTCCACAGGAGTTGCCAGGAGGTGGCTTTCAAGGTTCGGAGGAGATTTAAGAAATCCGGATCAGCAGCCCGCAACCCATCTACGCTGTTGACCACAATGGGGAAAAAGGTGATCAGGGCGGTCATGATCACTTTCGGAAGCAGACCATAGCCAAACCAGACGATGAGAAGGGGAGCAATTGCAAAGACCGGAATAGTCTGGGAGGCAATGATCAACGGATAAAAGGTCTTTTCCAGGAGCGGAAAATGAACAATAAGAAAAGCCAGCCCTACCCCCACCCCAAAAGCCAGCGCAAATCCTACCACGATCTCCTGAGCGGTGACCAGAACATGGGTAAGCAAGAGCGTGCGCGTTTCGATCAGGGTTTGCATAATCTGACTCGGAGCAGGGAGAATATAGTGGGGAATGGCCAGGAGCCTCACTCCGGCTTCCCAGCAGAAAAAGAAAAACAGGAGGAGGAGAAAAGGGGGAAGATACTGTTTCAGGGACAACATGGTCATCATCCATTTTCCAGAACCGGAGCGAAAAATGTCGTTTCACTTTCTTTGCGGACCAGTTCAAGTAACTCGGCTTTAAGTGTTATAAACGGTAAAGAGGTGACCATTTTCAGTGTGCGCGGTCGGGGTAAAGGCACCCATTTTACCTCTTTGACTGTACCAGGACGAGCGGTCAACACATAAATCCGGTCCGAAAGAAAAATAGCTTCCTCTACATCATGGGTAATAAAGAGGATGGTCTTTTGGAATTCTTCCCACACCTGGAGAAGCCATTGTTGCATCAGAAGGCGGGTCATGGCATCAAGGGCTCCAAAGGGCTCATCAAGGAGCATAACCTCTTTCTGAAATAACAGGGTACGAATCAAGGCTACCCGCTGGCGCATCCCACCAGAAAGCGTAGCCGGATACTGTTTTTCAAAGCCACTCAGACCAAAGTGCTTCAAGAGTGCACTCGCTTCCTGACGAGCCACCCGGCGTTTCACTCCAGCCAGCTCGAGTCCCAGGATAGCATTATCAAGCACGGTACGCCATGGAAACAGCAGATCTTTTTGGGGCATATAGGCAACCAGGCCTTGCTGGCCAGTAATCGGCTGCTGATCGAGTATAATGGTCCCGTCCGGGTCTGGGACGAGCAAACCGGCGATTATATTGAAAAGAGTACTCTTTCCACATCCACTTGGCCCCAGAATACTGACAAACTCTCCGGAGGAGACGGTAAGATCGATCCCCTCCAGAGCTTTGACTGTATAATGAGGGTGATGAAAGGTTTTACTCACTCGGCTCAGTTGGAGCTTGACCGGTGTCTGTATGCTATTCCTAAAGCAAACCATGCGCTCTTCCGCAATAAAAAAGCCGTTTCCTGCAGATCAGGAAACGGCTTGCACATCCGATAATCACAGGGGTTGGATAATTTCGCGCATTTCTCTGGTATCCTGGTGTGGGAACACCGGCTCATATCTAGGGTTCCCTTCCACATTTCGGCTCCAGCCTGTATCCAGATTACGCGAAAAGGCTGATATCCAACCCCGCATCCTCTTTAAAGCATTAGATATGGACCTACAAACCGCTTCCCTCCGCTGGTATTATCCAGATCAGGTCCAAGGGGTCCCTTGCACAGGTTCTCAGTTAACCTCCCCCAGCGGTTCTTCTTTCTATGAGATGCTTATGGAGCGAGGTGTCATCGCAGGCTTTTACTCTACTGTACCTGCTCGAGAAAGTCAACACAAATCGCTACAAATTCACCCTACTTCAATTCAATTTCGATAAAAGCAAAATCGTAATCATTCACGTTTACCACATCATATTCAACACCAGCCTGGCGAAAATAGGATACCCCAGTCGTTAGCTCGGCCAGAGTTCCACGGCCGTCTGATCCAATCAGTTTGAGTGTACCAGTGGTGAGGGGTACCACCACATAATCGTATTCATGACGATGATAGCCGGTTGCCGATCCCGGGGGAAAATACCATTTAGTGACCCGGGTGCGCTCATTATCGGTTTGTATAGTTGGTTGAGCCTGTATACTCATCTCTCCTCCGTCATCTAAAATTATGCCCACAACTTATGCTGCTCTTCTGCTCCATGAACTTGTGGCGAGTTAATCTGAAAATGCCCAGGCAGTTCCCCAGATTCAGGATGACAATGTGAGCACAACTCGCTATAAAAAGCAAGACCCTTCGCGGAGTTTATCCCGGAGCGGAGCGCGGGCCTCTGGCCTGCAGCAGGCGAGACGCGCGGCCTCCAGGGTACGTGCTTTCCCAAAGAGGTCTCCTGAAGATGTACCAGGATTCCACTGAAAGACTAGGGCAAAAAATAAAATGCCACGGCAAGAATCACGTAGAGGGCCAGGAGTTGCACACCCTCCATCCAGTGCGATTCGCCATCCTGGGCAATTAAACTGAGAATCCATACAGTCAGGGCTACAGAAGCGACTTCGAACTCGGTAAAAAGAAGATTCATCGGTTGTCCAAACAGATAACTCACAAACACGAGTAAGGGAGCCACAAAGAGGGCTATCTGGATACTCGAGCCGATCGCAATATTCATGGCCAGATCCATCTGGTTTTTCATGGCGACCAGAATGGCGGTGCTATGTTCTGCCGCATTCCCAATAATAGCCACCAGGATCACCCCGACAAACACATCGGTCATTCCAAAGACCTGTGCGGTATGCTCTACAGCCCCTACCAGGAATTCACTCATTAAAGCCACACAGGCTGTTGCAACCAGCAAAATGAGGATGGATTTTTGGAGACTCCAGGGGGGGGCCTCGCCCCAATCCGCCCGAGCGGTATGATCCCCTTCAGCCGCATACAGGTGTCTGTGCGTGTATAAAGAGAAGAAAAGGCTGAGCAGATAGGTGATAAACAGAACAATAGCGATATCCAGACTGAGATCTTGCTCGTGTGCATCTGGTTTTCCCCGCACAATGAGGTGAAAGAGAGCCGGAACCAGAAGGCCAGCAGCACTCAGGGCGAGCAGGGTTGCCCCCAAACCGGCTGCGGTACGATTAAAGAGCTGCCGGGGAAATTTGAGCCCCCCGAGCAATATGCTCAGCCCCAGGACCAGCAGGACATTCCCGATGATCGAGCCGGTAATCGAAGCTTTGACGACTTCGTATAGCCCCTGGCGTAGGGCCATAAGAGCAATGATCATTTCTGCGGCATTCCCAAAGGTGGCGTTGAGAAAACCACCGAGGCCAGGCCCGCTCTGTTCTGCAAGATGTTCAGTAGCCTTCCCCATAAATCCAGCCAGCGGAATGATAGACAAGGATGAGGCGATAAAGATCCATACCGGATTGGCATGGAGCAACTCTAAAACAATACTTACTGGAACAAACACCAGCAGAAGCCCCAGTGGTTCGATCTGGAAATTTCCGATTTTCATAGAACCTTTCTCGATACCCTGGTATAAGTAAGTATGACTAAGCATTTTTCACAAAAGCCAAGGGTAGGGTGGGCTGTGCCCACCAACACAGCCATGGTTCTTCTTGGTGGGCTGAGCTCACCCTACATGCTACACACCAAAACGCAAGAAAACCAGTCATAGTTACTTACAGGGTTGTAGAGCAACGTACTGTTAGCAAGAGATGCGGAGAAGGAGACAGACCTTAGCGCTTAAAGGCCGGCATAACCTCCTGGGCAAACCAGCGGAGCTGGTCCTGAAATTCTTTTGGAGGCATGCCTTCCGCCCAATGAATCATCATCTGGTCGAGGCCAGGATAGCGTTCCTCAAACTCTCGAATCTGCTCGATAACCAGAGCAGGTGGGCCACACAGCCAGGCTTTTTGCTCTACCCCATCCTGAATAGTTGGTAGTCGAGCAGGAGCCCCCGGCGTTCCCCATGGTCGTCCCTGTTCATCAGCATAGCGGACAAAGCCAAAGGGGGCAAACCATTTATAGCGCTCATCATGGTAAGGGGTAACTCGGCGAATGGCCTCTTCCTGGGTTTCGGCTAAGTATAGCCCAACTCCCCAGCAGAGATCCTCTCCAAGCTGGAGCTGCCGCCCAGCCTTGGCCGCTTCTGCCTGGTACGCCCGGGCGACCTGATCAAAAATGCGTTCCCCATTGAGAGTAACCATTCCTTTGATCCCTCGCTGTGCGATATAGGGTAAAGTCTTCCCACTGGCAATCGGTTGCCAGATTTCTACGGGACGATGGATTGGCCGAGGGACCAGGGTAATGTCTCGCAAGGTGTATCCCCGATAGGGGACGACCGGAGGGATCTGGTAATGTTTACCATGATGGGAGAAAGACTCCTCATTAAAGGCTTTAAACAGTACCTCCATTTGTTCCTCGAATAGCTCTCGGTTTGCATCGTTATCAAGCATAGGAGACCCAAAGGTTTCCACCTCACGCGTATGGTAGCCCCGTCCCACGCCAAAGATGATGCGACCATTGGTCAGAATATCCGCCACCGCATAATCTTCCGCCAGACGGAGGGGATGCCACATAGGGAGGATATTGAAAGCACATCCAAACTTGAGTTGCTTGGTTTGCGTAGCCAGCCATGTCCCGAGAAGAATAAGATTCGGGATCACTTCGTACCCCTCTCGCTGGAAATGGTGTTCGGCCATCCAGAGACAGTAGTATCCCAGCTCATCCATGAGCTGGGCGACTTCCTTAGAGGTCTGAAAGGCTTCGATCAGGCGCTCGTTTGGATACCAGCGTTCATCGGCTGGCGTTCCATGGAGACCGACATTATCTAACTCGATTTGTCCTACATAGAGGACCGAAAATTTGGTAATCATAGCACCTATCCTCCCTGAACCATGGGTGTCTCTCTACGTTAGTACATCACAGTACAGGCCAAAAGGCCTCCAGCCAGAAAAAGAGCTTCTTGTTCCATCAGACAGCACCAAAGAACAAGATAAGCGGCCAACAGAGTATCATAAGGAATTCTTCGTTGCATTCAAGAGTACACTCTGCGAAGCATCTCTTCAGATGATAGCGATTCGAAAGCGATCCAGCACAGGTGTATTCGGCCGGTCCACTTCGAGCATATCTTGAGCAGAGCAAAGGACGCAGGAGAACACAGGAGAAATATTCACACTATATGCTCTTGATATGGCAAAGGAACAGGCCGGTATTTTTTTAGATCTTAAAAACCAGTATAGGGGTTACTCTCGAAGTGTCAATCAGAAAAATTCTTTTAAGCCTTCACTTCGGGTAACTGATACCAATTTGCCATAGAAATGGAGCATACCCTTGTGTCACTCTGAACAAAGCGAAGAGCCTATAACTGGGATTCTTGGCTAGATTCAGAATGAAAAGAATGCATTATGCTCAAGGCAAATTGGTATGAATTTCTGACGAGAGAAAGGTTTCAAGCGCGTCTTCTTCAGATATGTGATATTCTTCCCTACCCCGCATGCGGAGATACAAAGAAAAGGCTTGTATGAAAGCTGATCCCCCAATAACGTAGCCAACAGCATCACAGAAGAACCTCTTGCGCCCATTCGTACCATGTTTCCACAATCACCCTGCGTCTCTGTGCCTCTTGTTACGCATAGTAGTCGTCTCTCTGCACACTTGGCATAAGAAGTTCTTCAATTTGCCTCTGTAAATCTCTTACTAAATCATCCAGTTCCGCCTTGTGGCAGGCATAGAGGAGATGTCCAAACTCATGAAAGAAGAGGGGCAAATAGAGCAAACCATGCTGTGACGAACTGGGCATAAAATAAAGGATTGGTAGAGGCAGAGCAGGCCAAATACCAAATTCTCCATCGCTTAGCCCTAATGGGATATCCTGAGTTTGTGGATGCACCGAGTGCAACCAGCGCAGGAGTTTTAAACAAAGACGATCGGAAGGACGAGCACGGATAATGCAGTAAGTCCACATTACTCTGTCGAAGGATATCTCGCAATTAAATCTCTCCTAATATCCGTCTGGCATCAATATGTATATGCTCTTCAAGCAGTACCCGTAACTCTTCAAGGCATTGGAGAAGCGATTGCTGCGCTTCCTTCGCATTGGAGTGGAGTAATTTCAGCATATCTGATGGGCTGCTCCGAAAGAGAAGGGAACGAAACTGGTGCCGATCATGTCTAGCTGTTATGTAGCTTTTAGCTAACTGGCGGAGACGGGAGTCTGTTCCCACTAAAGGTTTCGTCTCTCCTTGCTCTGCCTCTTTTACCAGAGTATCCAACCCTTCCAGAAATGAGGCCAGTATCTCCTGTGCTCCTTTTGCTGCTTCGGTTCGTTTCTCATCTGGAATATTGGCTAATTGCAATTTGATATGAATAGACAGGGTATTAATGGCAGAGAGTAAATCTTGACTCTGTTGAAAACTTTGAATAGCTAACCACTGTGGAGTACTCATTAAACTTTCTCCTCTTCTTCATTTCCCACTTCTCCCAAACTCCTCTTGCCGGATCGCTCCCAGTGCATAAGACAGCAACTGCAAGCTATCATCAGTTCCATGAGCATTTCCAATCTTCCAGTCCACTATGGCCATCCGGTTATTAACAGGATAAGCGAAATCAATTTTTCCTCGGAAGGAGAAGTAATTTTCTCTCAAGTAGAAGGATTTTTCCACCGCCGCCTCTGTATAAACTCCACCAGTAAGGAAGCGAGCAAAGTCTGGATTAGAGAGGAAATTGGTTAGGGCTTTCAAGAGTTGGGCTTCTGATTCTGCCCATAGGACATCCGCCTCTGCAAATCCATAGTAGAACTCCAGTAACAACGCAGGACGATGAGTGTTATTAGTGAATAAATTTCCATGCTGAAGAAAATTTTGCGGATACTCCAGGGCACGGTGATAGATATCTCGAGCCCGGTTGAGCATACGATCTAAGGACCATTTTTCTCCTTGCCGTAATCGTTTCAAATAGGTGTTAATGACAAGGTGGGCAATTTCCCCTATGCGCAAGTGACTGTTACTGAGGATCTTTAAGAAACGAAGGTGCTTCTTGTGAGACTCGGCTTTTGCCATCCGAGCACTTGCTCCATAATACTGGTAATAATACCATCGTGGCCACCGTTCTCGTGTGTTACGGTGTATGTAACTCCATACCGGAGAAGGCTTGTTTTCAGATTTGTTTACTGGGAGGCATTGTTCTCTTACACCGAATAAGGTTAACTGCTCACTCATATCCAAGCGTTCACTCACTACGGAGGCGCTTTAGCCGCTGGGTCAATTTTTTCCACTCTTCCTCTGTGAGCCCCATGGCGCTGGCTTGTCGTATAAATTGCAACGCTGCCGGACTCATGGAGAGGATATCTCTAACTTGAGAGGGCATTTTACCAGTCAAGGCCAGCAGTTCATCGGCTGGTTCTTCCAGTACTTCACAGATTTTGACAATAGTGTCAGCAGCGGGAGAAGGTAGGCGATCGTTCTCCACTTTGCTTCTGTAGATTTCAAGTACGTATGATTAAATTTCCTGCACTCTTCACCGTCATCAGTTACTCTGCCTGTCATGCTGAGCGAAGCGGAGCATCTCACCTCTTTGAAGAGACCCTTCGCGGAGTTTATCCCGGAGCGGAGGGAAGTCCATTGGTCATCCTTGAGCAAAGCGAAGGGCTCAGGGCGACCAGAGCACATTCCTCCATTTTTCGAGTAGTGGTGAAGCGAAGAAGGGGGTTTTATCCAAAATTCCTAGTCATAGTTACTTATAGCTCATCATAAAAAAGTATCCAAAATCGATCAAACTTCAGCAAGTGTGATTGCTATAGCAGAAAATGAAATTGGATACTTAATTGTGACGAGTTGTACTTAGTTAGAAACCATTTCTATTAATCTAATACAAACTACAAGTCCCTATCAACCCATAACCTTCTCAATCAGCTCCTTTATGCGTGCAAAAGCCAGTGCCTCGCTTTTCTGTGGACGGCATTCAAAACCGATCGTGCCCGTATATCCAAGACGCCGGATGGTTTGCAGGATGTTCAGATAGTGGAGTTCTCCAGCGCCAGGCTCATAACGCCCTGGAACGTCGGCCACATGGAAATACCCGATATCGGCGATATGCTGAGTGATGGTCTCCAGAAGGTGTCCTTCGGCTCTCTGCATGTGGTAAATATCAAACAGCACCTTCAGATATGGACTTCCCACCGCCTGGACTACGGTAAAGGCGAGAGCGGATTTGTCCAGAAAATAGCGGGGATGATCTTCCAGATTGAGCGGTTCGAGCAGCAGGATTACCTGCTGCTGTTGAGCGAGTCTCACGGCGTGCTCCAGGGCTTTAACCAGAGTGAGCAGTTTCTGTTCAGCAGAGATCGGGGCCGGTTTGGCTCCATCGTCTTCCCCTAATGCATCACTGAGCACGATGAGCTGCGCACATCCTAACCGTTTGGCAGATTCCAGATTGCGTGTAATCTCCTGCAGAAAGCCCTCCTGATCTTGCGGCAACACCGGTGAGAAGTGCCGATGAGCGCTAAAGGTAGTAATCTCCAGGCCATACTGACTCTTCCGTTCATGCAAGACGGTTAAGTCCTTGTCATAAGGACTCCAGAATTCGATAAAATGGAACCCCTGTTCCTGCACATGTGGCAGACGATCCAGAAAGGGGAGGTGAGGATAAAAAAGCTCTAAACAAATAGAAAACCGCATCTACTCTTCTCTTTTAGGCAGGAGATGTAAACTGTTACGGTGGAGCACGAGTCCCACCACTTCTCCCTCCTGACTCAAGCCCCGTTCCTGAGGATTGGCCACCTCGACACTCAAACGCATCCCCATAGGGAGTTCGACTTCATAAGAAGCTTTAGACCCGGTATACTGAACAAACTGAATGATCCCATCGAAATCTCCTATACCCTGATCCGTGAAATCTACTCCTTCAGGACGCACCACCAGTTCGACCGGTTCTCCACGGGAAAACGTACCGTTAGGCAACAGAATCGGCAGGATCGTATCCTGGATCCGGATGACTGCTTGCTTCCCCTCTATCCGTTCGATCACACCGGACAAAAAGTTGGCCTGACCGATAAAGTCCGCGACAAAATGGTTCGCGGGGCGAGTATATATTTCTGTGGGAGAGCCGATTTGTTGCACTTTTCCTTTATGCATCACACACAGGAGGTCCGAGATACTCATCGCCTCTTCCTGATCATGAGTGACGTAGAGACTGGTAATGGAGAGCCGTTTTTGCAGTTTGCGAAGCTCACTCCGCATCTCTACCCGGAGCTTGGCATCAAGGTTCGAGAGGGGTTCATCAAAGAGCAATACCTTTGGCTGGACGACGAGAGCCCGGCTAAGGGCTACGCGCTGTTGCTGCCCTCCGGAGAGTTGTTGGGGAGCCCGATCCTCCAAGCCTTTCAACCCGGTCAATTCCAGGACTTCTGCTACCCGCCGACGGATCTCCTGTCGAGGGATGCGACGGACTTTCAGACCATAAGCTACATTTTCAAAGACGGTCATATGGGGAAACAGTCCATAGCTCTGAAACACCATGGCTGTATCTCGCTTATTGGGGAGGATATGATCGACTCGCTCTCCGCCAATATAGATCTCACCAGCGGTAGGGAACTCAAAACCAGCAACCATGCGGAGAGTAGTAGTCTTTCCGCATCCCGAAGGTCCCAAAAGAGTTACCAGCCAGCCTTCGGGTACTTCCAGGGAAAGATTATCCACCGCAACCACAGGCTCGCTCTCTTCTCCAAAGATTTTGGTCACCTGATGGAGTACAATATGATTGCCAGCCACCTATCCTCCTCCTCCCACCATACGCTCCAGCGCAGAACGCCCTACAAAGAGCCACATCAGTCCGAGGGCTCCCAAGCAGATGAGGATCACCAGGACAGAGAGAGCGGCTGCGGCTCCGTACAGTCCATTGTCCACCGCCCCTAAAATCGCTACCGTAGCCAACTGCCATTTCCCAGAGACCAGAAAGATCACCGCACTGATGGCCGTCATACATTTGACAAAGGAGTAAGCCATACCGGCAAAGAGGGCAGGTAAGATCATGGGGAGCAAAATTGCACTAAAAGTGCGGACTGTTCCCGCCCCGAGGTTAGTCGAGGCTTCTTCAATAGCGGGATCGATCTGCTGCAAGCTGGCAATCCCTGCCCGAATCCCTACCGGCATATTGCGGAAAATAAAAGCCAGAGCAATGATCGCTGCCGTTCCGGTCAAGAGCAACGGTGGTTGATTAAAGGCCAGGATATAGCCGATCCCCACCACAGTTCCGGGCAAAGCAAAGGTGAGCATGGAGGAAAATTCCAGGAAACTCTTTCCCCGAAAATGCTGCCGCACAACCAGGAAGGCAACGAGCATCCCTAACATCCCGGCAATAGGGGTGGAAACTGCGGCAATCAAGACCGTATCTTTGAGATATTGTCCACCAAAGCTCAGGGACCAGGTATAGTTATCCAGACTAAAGGTGTTATTAAAGGGCCAGTGTTTGGTAAAAGATCCAAAGACCACCATCCCGTAGAAGAGTAGAATGGTCAGCGCAAAAAAGAGAACCAGGCTGAAAAGGGGATATTTTATATAAGGGGGTACCTGTTGCAACGAAGCGGAGGAGGGTTTACCGGTGATGGTTACCCGGGACCGACGTCCTACCCAGTAGTGCTGGAGGAGAAAGATCACCAGTGGAGGGATGAGCAACAGGATAGCTAGGGCAATGCCTCGTGGAATGTTGTAGCTTTGAATGGCAAAATAAGCTTCGGCTGAGAGTACCGTATACCGGCCCCCGATGACCATCGGGTTGCCAAAATCGGCCAGCGACTCCACAAAGACCAGTAAAAAGGCACTGGCCAGCCCGGGAAGAGCCAGGGGGAGGGTCACGGTCAGAAAGACACGAAGACGAGAAGCTCCCAGATCGAAGGCAGACTCTTCGAGGGCCGGATCAATCCCACGGAGCACGCCTTCCAGAATCACAAATGCAATGGGGAAATAACTCAACGTTTCAGTGAGCACCAGTCCGTTGAATCCCCAAATCTGCAAATCGATCCCAAAGAACTTCGTCAAATAGCCTTCGCGTCCAAACAGAAAGATAGCGGCCAGGGAAAGGACAAAGGGGGGTGAGATAATCGGCAAGAGGGCTACCGTCCGAAAAAATCCTTTGCCCCGCACGTCGGTACGATTGAGCGTGTAAGCAAAGATAAAGGCCACCGCCGTCCCGATCAGAGCGGTGACTATCCCAACATGCAGACTGCGGAGTAAGGGACGAATATAGTAACTCTTCTGGAACAGGTCTCCGTAGATCTTAAGCGAGAACTGTCCATTGCTCACGACACTCCGGTAGAACAACTGCAGAATGGGATAGAGCACAAAAATCCCGAGCAATGCAAAAATAGCGAGCAGTACAGAGATCAGCAGCGGATCTTTCCCAATGCGTTTCCAGCCGCTCAAAGGCTTTGCAGAGTGCGTTATCACCGCCATGAGGACAACTCTCTTCCTCCTCTCTTCCACTTTCCTCACCCTGACCAGGGGAGGTATTTCCGGGGAACACCCGGGATCTTCGTGTGGATTTCCCTACACTTCCCTCTGGTGGCCCCGAGTGTAGGCTACAGGAACTAACCCGGTTAATTTCCGGTGATCTCCCGCCAGCGTTCGATAAATTTCTCTCGATTTTCTCCCGCCCAATTCGAGTCAAAGTCTACCAGCTTGATGTCAGAAGCCTGCACCACACCTTCCCCCACCTTGGCTTTAGCGTTTAATGGTACCCGGAAAAAGTGTGCATACAGGTTTTGCGCCCGTACCGAGAGGGCCCAATCATAGAAGAGCCGTCCCAGAGTATTGGTCTCCGGCCCTCCTTTGATCAAAGCCATCCCCCCGATTTCTGATCCGGTCCCTTCACTCGGAAAAGTCATCACCAGAGGTAATCCCTTCGAAAGGCCTTTGGCTGCAATATCATGGGAAAAGGAGATACAGACCGGAAATTCCCTGGTACCGGCCAGCGCAATACACCCTGAGCCAGATTCGAGATATTGACCGATTTGGGCATCTAATTTTTGGGCAAAGGCAAACCCTTTTTCCACACTTTCTGGACTGCGCGGTTTCGTACCATCAAGACCGAGCTGCAGGAGGGTGGCCAGCACGGTGTAGGCTGTGCCGGAGGAGAAAGGGAAGGCCATGGCGATCTTGCCTTTGAACTCCGGTTTGAGCAGATCGGCCCAGGATTTGGGGGGTTGCAAGTTCTGCTGCTTTAGAAAATTTTCGTTGGTGGCAAAGGCGATAAACCCGGCATAAATACCGATCCAGTGATGCTGCTCGAGATCTTTGAACTGCGGATTGTCTGGGATCAGAACCGAGAGAGGTGAGACATACGATGCCAGCAATCCCTTTTTGCCAGCGACAATATGAGAACTATTGGTCCCCGCAAACCAGATACTGGATTGAGGATTGTTCGACTCCGCTTCCACACGGGCGAGGGCAGACCCGGAGGAGAGGCGAACAAATTCGACTTTGATTCCCGTATCCTCCTCAAAGGCTTTAATATAAAATTGCGCCTCTTCTGGATTAAAAGAGGTGAGCATATGCAGAGTCGTTTGGGCATATACTGCGGAAAAGGTCAGCAATACACTGCTGATGAGGAATATCCACAACCACTGGTGTTTCCTGTTCTCTCCTTTCATAACATCCTCCTTTCCTGAGTTTCAGAGATCGTTTCTTCAATGACCCTCTTTCCCCTTCAGAGAATATCTTCCAGTTCTTAAGTGAGTGTTCAGAATTATACTGACCACTGATCACTCCCCACTTACTGAGTCTCTTTCTTCCTCCGGGTACATATAGAACCGGTTGCGGGGGATCACTAGCAAGACTTTTTCCCGGAGTGGAAAGGATTCGGCGTGATCGATAAAGATAGAAGTTCCCTCCACCTCCAGTTCATAGCGAAAAGTAGAACCCGGATAGATTACCCGCTGGACGATCCCTTCCAGCACGATCCCCTCTTTTTCCAGAACCTCTTTTTTCTGCGCCAGGGGGTACAGGCGTCCTTCATCGACCCGGAAGACGGCCATGACCTGGCTCCCCTCTCGCCAGATGGAATCTTTGAGTGGTACAACACTCGCTCCAAAACGGACCGCCAGCGCTCCCTCTACCCTCTCTACTCTTCCCCGTAATTTGTTACTTGCCCCCAGAAACTCAGCCACAAAAAGATTTGCGGGCTGGGTATGGATATCATACGGTGCGCCTACCTGGAGCACTTTTCCCTGATTCAAGACCGCTATACGATCCGCCATACACAGGGCTTCTTCCTGATCATGAGTGACATGGAGGGTCGTAATCTTGAGTTTCTGCTGGATATTCTTCACCTCGTAACGCATCCGTTCCCGGATCTGTGCATCGAGATTACTAAGGGGCTCATCGAGTAGGAGGATCTTCGGATTCACAATTAACGCCCTCCCCAAAGCCACCCGTTGTTGCTGCCCGCCGGAGAGAGCCGTGGCCTTCCGCTCTTCTAAACCGGGGAGATCAACCAGGGCTAATATCTCCTTGACCCGTTTCCGGATTTCACTCTTCGGATACCGCCGTACTTTCAATCCATAAGCCAGATTCTCATACACGGTCATATGCGGCCAGAGGGCATAGTTCTGAAAGACCATTGCCGTATTCCGTTTTTCCGGAGGGACGTGGGTGACATCGACATCAAAGAGGATACGTCCACTATCCACAGGGACAAAGCCGGCCACACACCGGAGGAGAGTGGTTTTGCCACAGCCACTCGGTCCCAGAATCGCCATGAACTCTCCCTCCTCGATGTGGAGATTGACCCGGTCGAGAGCCAGGAGGTCACCATACCTTTTAACCAAATTTTCTATGGTTACAGAAGCCATCATTATCCTCCCAAGTGAGAAATATACTCGGCTTTCAGAAAGCGCTCTACCAGAAGCATGAAGACCAGGCTGGGCACCAGGAGAATAAAGGCAGCAATGGAAGAGATCTGCATGTTATAACCCATACTGGCGGTGTACATAAGCATGGGCAAGGTTTCAATGAAAGGGATCCCGACAAAGAAAGTCCCGGTAAATTCATCCAGAGAATGTAAGAAGACAAAGATAGCACTGGCGACCAGCCCGGGAAAGGCGAGGGGAAGCGTGATCCGGAAGAATGTGCGTAGCCGGGAAGCTCCCAGATTCACCGAAGCTTCCTCCAGAGCCAGAGGAACCGATTTGAAAGCTGCAGTGGTGATCCAAACCGCATAGACCAGCGCGCCAACCAGATGCACCAGCACCACCCCCAGAAAGGTTCCGGCAAGGCCAATTGCATAGAAGACCTGGGCAATATTGATAAAAACCGGCACCTGAGGGAAGGCCTGCGGAAGAAGAAAGACCAGGAGCAGAAGCCGTTTGGCTGGAAAACGAACCCGGGCAAAGGCATATCCTGCTGGCACGGCCAGACAGAGGGCTAAGCCGACAACGGTCAGCGCAATCAGAATACTGGTGGTGAGCGAATTTCCTACCCCCACGGCTCCAGAGAAAGTTTGTTTCCAGTAGAGCAGTCCCATCTCCTGGGGAAGCGCATGAGGCCAAAACCATTTGAGGGCAAAGGACCAGAGAGCCATCCCGACAAAAGGGCCAAACAGAAAAAACACAAACAGGACGAAGAAGGCTAACTTTATGGTCAGGAGCCAGAGGCTTTTTCTGGTCATCGCTCCTCCTGTCGCACAATATACCGTAAATAGTAGAGCGAAACTCCGCCAACCAGGAGATAGGAAATCACTCCCAGGGCATTGGCCGTCCCGTAATCTCCAAAATAGGTAATCCGAAAAGCCATATCCACGGTAATCATCACCGGCTTATCACTCCCCATCATGAGAGGCAAGGTCAGGGTGGACATGGTGGTCATAAAGGTGAGGACCATGGCCACACTGACGGTTGGTAACGCCATAGGCAGCAAAATATCCCAGATGATACGCAGTTTTCCGGCACTGAGATTTCGCGCAGACTCGATATAGGCATCCTCTATGGATTTAAAGCCACCCAGGATGAGGAGGGTCGCAAACGGGAGCTGTTTCCAGAGAAAAGAGATGACCAGCCCCTTCCAGGTAAAGGCGATTTTGGGCGGATAGTCTATGTCGATCAGATGGAAATAGGCCAGGAGCAGATTGAGTAAACCGTGAGGAGCAAGGAAGGTGCGCATGGCATGCCCCACGACCAGAAACGGAATGAAGAGGGGAAACCGGTAGAGCTGGTGTAACACTCGGGCCAGGACTGTCTCCTCTTCAAACCGGAAATAACTCGCCAGAAAAATACTCCCGATACCGACCAACACCAGGCTGATCAACGAGATCCCCACGGTATAGAGAATATCAATCCCATAGATATTGATCGCCGTAGCATAGTTTTGAGTGGTGAGTACCCCTTTGTTGTCCAGGAAACTCCGGTAGATCGAACGCGCCAGGGGGTAGAGATAGAACCCTACCATCGTCCCCAGCGCGGGAGTCAACAACAGGAAAGACAACCAGAGGCTCTGGGCTCTGGATTTATCCTCCATACTTTTCGTACGCCTCGAGCATATCGTCAAAATATTCTTTCATCGGGAAATTTCGACCATACTTCTTGAGATCTTCCGGTGTAATATCGATAAACAGTTTGTTCCATTCTTCGTCGGTAAGATGCGGTTTGACATACTCCGCATCGATTCCCGGATACCAGTTGAAATCCTTGACGATATATTTCGCCTGCACTTCAGGACTGGTGGCCAGCTCGATAAACTTGATAGCCATCTCCTGATTTTTGGCCTTCTTGGGTATCACATAATACATCGGCTGCCCAGCCAGTCCGGGATCGAGCAGGGTGAGCCGGATCTTCGGAGACATCTTCCCTTCCGCCATCCAGGTATAGAACATATCGACCCAGACCGGTCCCATCCAGATTTCGCCACGATTCAAGGCATCGAGTGTGCCGGCGTTACCGCTGGTGATGGTCACATATTTATTAAACTCTTGTAAGGCCTTGAATACCTCTGGCCACTCTTCCTGATATTTTTTGTCATACGGCCCCTTCAAGGCATAGATATCGTATTTTCCCGTCTTCCAGTAAAGCCAGCCGGTGGTAAAAGAGACACCCGACATCCCATGCTTGATTCCGTTATACCCAAACTTTCCCGGGTGTTGTTTGACCCATTCTACTAGCTCACTAAACGATTTCGGCGGATTGGGCACTTTTTCCGGATTATACGCAATAGCGGTCTGGCTGTGGAACATTGGTAATACATATCCCTTGACAGAAGCCCCCAAAGCATATTCTGCATCCTTAGCGGACACCAGTTTAGCTGTCTCCGCTTTATCGGTATACGGCATCAGCAGATCATCGCCAATGAGCCAGATAGCTCCAATTTGGTGTACTACGGCCACATCGATATCCCATTCCTCACTTCCAGCATCGGCTTCGGCTTTGAGTTTCTCATAGATCTTGCGCGAGCCGGTGTTCCCAGGACCGGTACCGATCGCTCTCACCGTCACCTGAGGATATTTTTCCTGGAAGAGTGGTCCAATCTTGTTTTTTACATACTCCACCATGTTTGTATCCCCGGCAGTAGCCACGTTTAGCGTGATCTGTTCCCCTCCCCATCCGGGAGTAACAGCTCCCCATGCTCCCAGTAGCATAAGCATCAGCAGACTCAACCCACCGTACCATACATATACTTTGTATCTGGCCATAGGTTACCTCCCTTTCTTGGATGTACTTCCCCTTTTCCCTGCAGGGGAAGACTGCTCTATAGAGAATAAACCGTTTTCCTCCAACCCAGGATACTCTGGTAATGATTCCCTCTTTTATAAAACAGGAAAGCAGATCAGGTCAAGCAAATTCTTTTCGCGTCCTTCAAGTTTTCTGCGGCCTTAAAAAACCACCCTGCTACATTCTGGGAAATTCGGAAATTCGGGAAATTCGGGGAAATTCGGGGACAGGAAATTCGGAAATTCGGGGACACCATACTCATTTCCGCTTAGGTCTCCTCTTTCTCCTTGGCTTCTGTCGCTACAGGGTTTCTTGAGAAAAATACCTGCCCTGGGAGCGCGGGCGTCTCGCCCGCAGCAGGCCGGAGGCCTGCGCACTGCTCCGGGAGGGCGACCGGACTTCCCTGCGCTCTGCTCCGGGAGGAGATGACTTCCCTGCGCACTGCTTCGGGAGCGCCGCGGAGGGGTGTCTGAACGCAGTGAAGACCCCGGGTGTTTTGATGAGAAAAAGGTACTTACAACCAGAAGAGTGCTAAAGCCCTTTTAAAAAGTAAGGAGATACAGGTCAGGCTGAGCCACTACACAGGACAAAGAATCTGATCAGAGGGAACAGGTCCTCAAAAATCTCTTCCTTTTCCCGAATCGCTTATATCCCTTAATTCTTCAGGATAAGGGGCAAAAAAGAGCTGATCCTGCAAATAAGGCTGGTCAAAACGGATAATCCAGGATTGCAAAATACTCAAGGCGGTACTGAGAGGGATCTTCTTCTGTCGATACCGTTCCAGGGTATCGAGAAAGAACCGTTTTTCCTGTGCAGACAACTCTTTGGAAAAATACCCCAGGGCATGCATACAGACATTGATCGAGGAGGTATATCTGGGAATATAGGACAGGGCTTGCTTGAGATGGGTATCGTATCTGGTTATAACCTCTGGAAAGGGGGCTTTTTCCGGATTAGCCACAATACGCCCAAGTATACGGCACTCTTTTTGATTATACGCCATGAACAGGAACTTGTGTATAGTGTGGAAGTGGACCAGTTCTTGGATCTTGTTTGTAGCTTTGACCAGCCGGAAGCGAGCCAGGGTAAAGAGTTTGGTAAGAAAATGCTCCCGGATGCGAAAATTGTTCAATCGCCCTTCATCTTCTACCGCCAAATTGGCGAATCGTTCGAGCACTTTGCCGGCAAACAGGCCAGCCTGTTTGCCGGTCGAAGCAGCGTTTTCCAGAGCCGGATACACCTTTGCATCGCGAATACCACAGGAAGGTGAGCGACTTTTGAAGAGAAAACCATCGACTTCACCCAGTCTGGCGAGAAATTGGGCGGCAAAGTCTTGCATTCTGTCTGAGAGATCGGCACCAGTGGCTGGCTGCATCAGCCGTGTTTGTCCTTGTATAGTTACCAGACGCACGGGATCACGGGGTACACCGAGTCCAATTTCGACCTCTGGGCATACCGGGACAAAAGTCACATAGGGGGCAAGCCTTTTCACGAAGCTATCCGTGATCACTTGTCCGTTATATCGGCAGGGGGACAGTTCAAGACACTGACTAATCACCACCACCGGTTTGATACCTTCGGGCATCCTTTTTCCCCGTTCTCTTACTGGTCTTCAGCCAAAGAAACTCTGATGCTTCTTAGAGACATGACATATTTCTGCAAGCCTGAGGGTGGGAACATAGACGTTCACATTTCCCGATTCAGTAGACTCAAACAGAGATTTCACTCTTGAACCTCACCTGCGTCGCTCAATACGGAGGATTAAAGCCATCGTGTCAGTGACGAATTCACTCGCGTGGGTAGCGTGAATCATAATCTTCAAATTCCGTTTCTAGATGAGCCTCTTCGTTATGGCTCAACTGCCGTAACTCAGCGTTAAGCAAGGCATTATGGAGTTCCTCTTCAAAGGCGTGCGGCTGAAAAGTCCGTTTGCGGACAAAATAAATACAATCGACAATAAACCGGGTAGCGAGCAATCTTTCTCACTCAAATTTTTGCGAACGATACTCGACGTTTATTTCCGGATTTATAACACGAGAAAAGAGTCTATTAGCTACAGTAAATTGTTTTCTGTCTGCAGTCACAAAGATCACCTCATGATGCTCCACTGTCTGAGCAGAGGCTATTTGTAAAGCATCAAGAGTACGCAATGGATAGGTCTTTCCCTGTGAGAGGAACAGGAGAATAGCTTTCTCTATAATATCCTCTGTAAGCGACAGGACCTGAAAACGATGGTGCAGGTCCTCATGGAAGGATTCGAATACTGTCTGGAGTGTTATTTCCGTAAGCTCTTCTTCCCTGAACTTACGAACAAAGACGGAATGGAACTCCACTCTCGTCAGGATAGAAATCCATATCTGATTGTTTTGGTCAGCTACGTAACTCTCTACAATGTCACTCCCCTGCTCCTGGTGGTAGAGCTTGACCAAAGCGCTAGTATCTAAGAAGTAGGTGCTTTCAGCCACGTTCATCACGTTCTGCAGAGATAGCAGCAGCCAGGTTACCAGAGATCGTGGCTGTCAGTTCACGGATTTTCCGATGTGTCTCAACACTATACGCCCTTTTCTCATGGGTAGCATCGAGCTTTTGAAGCTCTCGTGCCAAGGTTTGCACCAATTTTAAGATCACCATTCTCTGCTGTTCTGGTACTTGGCGCAGGATGGTAAGAACGGCTTGTTCGAACGCTTTCTGTTCCATACTATTTTTTCTCCTGCCTATACCTCGTAGTATTGAGGAGAACGTCTAAAATTTGAGTTTTTCGATAACCAAAATATCCTCTATTGTAAACCTGGGTTTTTTCAAGAGCAATGTTTTTCCAATTTTGCCTGTCGCAGGGCAGCCCGGATAGCGCTGGCTACCATTCTGCCCCCTTCTTACTTTGGTCCCTTCTGGTATCGGCTCAACCGCAAGGGGTCT
>FWPU01000439.1_pt1 | contig 133859 bp, 130 predicted proteins | sample 2228361 | NCBI WGS metagenome assembly FWPU01 (sample SAMEA103939777, study PRJEB20133) | metagenome | reverse complement strand
AAAGGCAATAAGCACCACTCATCACCGCTGCAACACGCCCGCCCATGACCCATTTTGCGGTGGTGGCTTTTTCCGTTGCGCGAGGGGAAAGCAAAATCCTCACCCCTTGACGGGCATAACTGCGGGCGTGTTCGGTGAACCAGATTTCGGTGCAGACCAGAAATCCCACTTTACCGAAACGGGTGTTCGTGGGGTTGAATTGAATCGGCCCGCGGTCGTACCAGCTGGCTTCCCAAAAACCGGGTTCATCGGGAAGGTACGTTTTGTGATGGACGGCCCGGTAGCCGTTTTCGCTATCCCATAGAAAAGCTTCGTTGAACCAGCGTCCATTCAGAATCACCGGGCGAGTGGAAAACACCATGGCTGGGCTAAGTTCAGGCAACCTTTGCAACCATTCCTCATGGCGCTGGACGAATTCTGCCCAGCGTTGCGAGGATATCTGATTGTCCAACATCACCCAGGGGGCAAAGGGCATTTCCGGCAGCAACACCAGATTGCTATGATGGTGTTGAACATGGTGAACCAAGGATGTCCAATCATCAGCCAGACACTGCGGATCGTCATGCATTTGACAAACGGTCACTCGAATCGATTCCATGTTTATTTCTCTGGGATTTTATATCGGGAGGAAAAACTGCCGGCCGCAATGGGCCTTTCTAATCCCCAAGGTTAACCCCGACCAGCCGTGCGCCCTGTATCCAGGCATGATCGAGCGGGACGGTTTTGGTCTGGTAGGCAACCTGCTCCAAAGGAGTGGTGACAACACTTCCGGAGTGCGTACCAACCATTACTCCGAAAACACCTTCCTGAACAAGGGCAGCACAAGCGGTACCTAGTTGAGTTGCCAAAACACGATCGGTAGCCGATGGTGTACCACCGCGTTGAAGGTATCCCAAAATGGTGATGCGGGTTTCCAGTTTCGTGAAATCTTCCAAACGATTGGCCAGATGCAGGGTGTCACCAGCAGCATGTTTTTCGATCTCTTCCAGGCGTTGCTCTACTTCAGATTGTTCCGAACCCTGTCGTAAACGTCGGTTGGCGAGGCGGGCTTTTTCGAAGAAGCGCACGCTTTCCTGAGAGATGGCACCTTCCGAAACGGCGACCAGCGAAAATCGCTTGCCCCTGTGGCTGCGCTGTAAAATGGCGTCGGCAACTTTCTCCGTATGGTAGGGAATTTCGGGAATGAGAATTACATCTGCCCCGCCGGCGATACCAGCTGCCAGAGTCAGCCAGCCCGTTTCGCGCCCCATCATTTCTACAATGATAATGCGGTGATGGCTGATGGCGGTACTGTGCAGGCGATCAATGGCTTCGGCAGCGACCTCGACAGCTGTATCGAATCCGATGGAAGTGTCGGTGCCGGGTAAATCATTATCAATCGTAACCGGCAGGGTGATCACATTTATACCGCGCTGCATGAGATAGTAAGCACTGTTTTGGGCATCGCTGCCGCCAAGGCAGACCAGGGCATGGAGATTTAACTTTTGATACGTTTCCAGAATTTGAGAAGTGGCGTCCTGTGGGACACCATCAATAATCACCCGATCGGGCCGGTCTCGGTTGGTGCCAAGAATTGTTCCGCCAGTGGTCAGAATACCCGAAAAAGACGATCCTTCCAGTTCAACCGTCAATCCCTGTGCCATGCCGCTGAAGCCATCCTGGAATCCGATGATTTCCATTCCATAAACGCCAGTAGCGGCTTTACCCAAACCCCTTAAGGCGGCGTTGATTCCCGGACTATCACCCCCCGTGGTCAATACCCCGATTCTTTTTTTCATAATTCCTCACTTTTTCCCTTCGTCTGGCGGGTAGAGTTTTTTGTACTTTTCCAAATCAACCGAAGCGATGTAAGGCAAATTACGCCCTTTCTCGTCAATATCCAGACCATAGCCAACCACAAAGTAATCTGGGATTTCAAAGCCGAGATAGTCAATGTGAATATCTACCTTGTGACGGGCTTTTTTGTCCAGCAATGCGCAAATTTTCAGACTACGGGGCTGGCGTTCTAATAACAGTTTACGGACGGTATAAAGTGTGTAACCCGTGTCAACGATGTCGTCAATCAGAATGACATCCCAACCGTAGATATTGGTCTTATGGTCGGCATCAATGCGCACAAAACCGCTGGATTCGGTGCCTGCGTAAGAAGAAACCAGCATGAAGTCCATGGTCATAGGCCGACGGATATGACGCATGAGGTCGGTCATAAACATCACGCTGCCGCGCAGCAAGCCTAATAAGAGCAGTCTATCGCTGTGTTGATAGTCATGGGTGATTTGTTCGCCCAAATCGGCAACACGTTGTTGGATTTGTTCTTGCGTAATGAGGATTTCGCCGATGAATTCATAGGGAAATTTTAAGCGCGGGTTCAAATTGCTCACCTCACGAAGGACAGGGATATCAATTCGCTTATGAATCTTACCACGAACTGAAAGGTGGACATGCTATAATTTTATTATGGATGTTGTAACAATCTCCCGACAGATGGGTAGTTGGGGTTCTGTGATTGGCAAGCAAATCGCTGAGCGATTGGGCTATCAACTCGTCTGGCGCGATTTGATCAATCAGGCGGCGTTACGGGCAGGTGCACCGGAAGTGGCCCTGGCAATGATTGACGAACTGGGATTGCTGGGGGTTAATCCGACTGGCCAACAACAACAAGATTACTTGAACGCGGTAAGCCAGGTATTGCATGAACTGGCTGATGCGGGCAAGGTGGTGATCATCGGCAGGGCAGGTCAGGTTGTCCTGAGAGGACATCCTCGTGTGTTTCATGTGCGTGTCGTTGCAGATGAGGAGGTGCGCGTTCAACGGATTGTGGAAGAAAAGAAGGTCAACCCCAAGGCTGCCCGAGCGCAAATACTAGCCAGTGATCGGGCGCGGAAATTGTACCTTTCACGTTATTATCAGGTGGATTGGAATGATCCTTGTTTGTATCATCTGGTTATCAACACGGGGAGAATCGATTGCGAAGTGGCCGCTGAAATGATCTGTCATGCGTTGAATCGCTTACCAAAACAAATCATCCGCTAATTCTTTTTTAGAACAGAGGTGTCCCTTCATTGTCGCAGGATGAACAAAAGAAACCCGTTTTTGCGCACCCGGCAGAGGAAATTTTTGCCCGGATTTTAGATTTTTATGGAATCCGGTGGGAGTATGAGCCGCACACCTTTCCGCTGGAATGGGATGAAAAGGGTAATGTGACCCTTGCGTTTTCCCCTGACTTTTACCTGCCAGAACAGGACCTGTACATCGAACTGACCACGCTCAGACCCCAATTATCCACCCGAAAAAACAAAAAAATTCGGCTGATGAATCAGCTGTACCCGCATATCAAGATTAAATTACTAAAAAGGCGAGAGATGCGTGATCTCATGGTGAAATACGGATTATTCGATGAAGCCAATCATCTGCAAGGGACGGAGGCCCAAAAACGCAGTGACGATGAATGATCAACTTTTGGTGAAATATGGCGAACTTGGTCGAGATATTCGCGATATTTTAATTACGGAAGAGCAAATTCGCCAAAAAGTGTTGGAACTTGGGGAACAAATTTCACGGGATTATGCCGATAAAAATCCGGTGTTGGTTGGGGTGCTAAAGGGAGTCCTCTTCCTCATGGCAGATTTGCTGCGTGTGATTACCATCCCCAGCGAAGTGGATTTTCTGGCGGTTGCCAGTTACTCCACCGAAGCACGTCAACGAGGGATGGTACGATTGATCAAGGACCTTGAAATCCCGATTGACGGACGGCATGTTTTGTTTGTGGAAGATGTCATTGATACAGGACTAACATTAGGTTATCTCCTGCGCAATCTGCGGGATCGTAATCCTGCCAGTCTTGAGGTGTGTGTGCTGTTCAACAAACCGGCTCACCGCTTGATTGATTTACCACTCAAATACAAGGGGTTTGACCTGCCTGATCGTTTTGTTGTCGGGTACGGGTTAGACTACAACGAAAAATACCGCAACCTTCCATTTGTAGGGCTGCTCAAACCGGAAGTTCTTAAAGGAAAAATCCGATAAAAAACACCCCCGGCATTTTCAACCGGGGATGGAATGAGGCAGGGGCTCAAAGTAACCTACTTGCTTTCCTCGTCGTTTTCCTTGGGCATCCTTCGCTGGCTTTTACTTCCCATTTTTCAGGGGAAGGGGTTTTCCGCAACCCACCAGGAAGCGAATGCACCTTCCGGGGTGACTGTACACAGTCTTTTTAGGTAATCTGTTTTTAAGGTTTTACCCTCAACTTTCAGTTTTTACCAAAAACTCCCGGTTACCCGTCGAGGAGCCATCAATTCCTTTGAGCTCCCTGCAATTTCATTATAGAAAGATTGGCAAAGAGAGTCAAGTATTATTAAGGATGTCTGAACAAATTATTTGTGAATTTTAAGATATTTAATCTGTCATCGGTTACTTATACGAAATTGAGAATCAGGGATTGGGTTGATACCGAAATTCTTCAATCGGTTGATTGTTGATTAAGTGCTGAAAGAAAATCTTTTCTGCTTTTTCTTCATCAATATTCCAGTAATAAATGCTATCCGGTTGAACAACCAGAGTAACCCCGTTTGTACAAATATCCAGACAGCCAGCCAGTTGACACTTGACGCGGTACGGGGCTTCAAAATTATCCATTTGATGAGTGCGGATTAATCCTAGAAGATGATTAAACACACTCTCTGCAGCAGAGCGGTGAATACACTTTCCATTACCGCAAATATATACTCTTCTGACCCTATTGGGAGAAATTGAAGCAATGTCATTGTTTGACATAAATTATCGCCCAAACAGGGTGATCAGGGCATCTGGCAGCAAGCGGCGCCAGGCCGGATAATTATGTCCGCTGTTACTTTCTTTGTAGGTAAAGGTGTATCCCTTCTTTTGCAGGAGTGTTACCATTTCTCGGTTTGTTTCGATCAAGGGTTCATATATTCCGCAATCCAACCACAGTTTGAGTGGCAGGGTTTGTTGATGTTCAATTAAACTCCAAACCACCAGTTTCTGATCTCTTATGGTAAATGCACCCGATTGGGAAAGGACTTTACCAAACCAGTGAGGCATTCGCAGTGCAGCATACAATGCCATTAATCCACCCAGAGATGCACCTCCAATGGCAAGACTGCCAAGTTTTTCATGAGGAGAAATAATATTGAGGTGTTGCAGGGTGGTTGGTAAAACCGAAAATTGTAAAAATCCCAAGGTCGCTTCAGAGCAAGAGTATTCCATGGCGCGATAACGTCCGCCATTTTCAATCAAGGCCAGAGCAATCGGTTCAATTTTTCCCTGTTCTACGAAATCTTCCACAAGGTGGGGGAGCATTGCCCTTTCCAGATATTCTTTTCCATCCCACATTACCAGTAAAGGCACGGGGTCTAATACAGGAGGCTGGTATAAATGAACATTGCGTTTTTTGCCGGCCAGCAATTGATGGGTTGGCAGGCGGAGAGTGATCAGTTTGCCTTTTAAGCGCGGTGGTTCCTTGGGGAGGTTAAATGCCAAATCAGAAGCGGGAAAGGTGAATTGGTGATTGTACTTTCCCATGCCGTTGGGGGTGCGATGAGAATTATGGGGATCATGGATGCGCCGTTTATGACGGATGAAAGCGTATTCGAGGTACGTTCCGCGGGGCAAATCGAGCGGGTAGACCCACAAATCCCCTGCAAGATGCTTAAATTGAAATGGATGTTCCTCATCCCAATTGTTGAGATCACAAATGATACCGGGTGGATGATCACCCAGCCAGCAGAGATAGACGGTATCATCCAAAATGACCGGATTACCCGACTGCAATAACTTGGACCGGATTAATTCGGAAATACTTAAATCTTCCATTGTTGCCCCAAATGACCTCTTTTCTTATTACTAATATTGAGTATACTTGCTATTGTGAATTGGGATTGCTTAAATCGTTGTATTAATTCCATGTCCGGCAGGGCATGGAACTTGTTTTCAGAATGTGAGTGAAACAATATAATGAAGAAAAAAGTAGCTGTTTTAGCCAACTTAAAGAAAAATGCTCCTCGTTGGGAGGGAATGCCAGCTGATCAGTGGGATGATCTGGACTCCGAATCGACCGTCATGGCGATTGTGAATGCCATCCGCGCCGGCGGCTACGAGGCGGAGTTTTTTGAGGGTGATATTCGCCTGGTTGAGGAGTTGGGGCGCTATCAACCGGATATTTGTTTTAACATCTGTGAGAGCCGTTTTGGAGATGCGCGGGAAGCGCAGATTCCAGCTTTGCTGGAGATGATGGGAATACCATACACGGGCTCTAAAGTATTGACCTTGGCTCTGGCACTGGATAAACCGATGACAAAGCGGGTGTTGACCTATCACGACCTGCCCACTCCCGACTTTCAATCTTTTGAGCGGGCGGATGAACCACTGGCAGATGGAATGCAGTTTCCTTTATTCGTCAAACCCAGTCGGGAAGGCACCGGTATGGGAGTTAGCGCCAAGTCAATTGTTTACAATGACGAAGAATTACGCCAGCAGGTTGCTTATATTATAGAAAAATATCGCCAGACTGCGCTGGTGGAACGATATATCGAGGGGCGTGAAGTGACTGTTGGCATGGTGGGTAATCTCATTGGTCCGGTAGCCCGACGGTTGCCGCACAACTTGAATGCACCACGCATTCAGGCCGGTTTGAGATTTTTCCCGCCGATGGAGGTGGACCTGAAACCATTTACAGATAGTGATGTGGTCTACTCTAACCGGTTGAAAGTGCAATTGGCAGAAGAGTTGAATTACCTTTGCCCAGCCCCGTTGGACGATGAGATGGTGGATGAGCTGAATTGGCTGGCTGCTGCCGTATTCCGGGTTTGTGGATGTTTGGATGTGGCGCGGGTTGACTTTCGATTGGACGCCAACGATAACTGGAAACCCTACATCCTTGAGGTGAACCCCCTTCCGGGACTTTCACCGGGAATTTCGGATATTGTCATCGAGGCTGCGGCGGATGGTGTCAGCCATGAAGAACTGGTGTTGATGATTTTGCATACCGCCATGAAGCGTTATGGTATGCTTGGTTAATTTGCTTGTTTATTTTGTTGTTGGAGAAAAAATCACGACCGGTTATTAAGGGACCGGTCGTGATTTTTTTTCTAGTTTTCCTCTTCGTCTTCGAAATCAAATTCGTCGAAATCTTCTTCTTCCCCACCGTGTGCGTGGCCGTGTTCCAGTTCTTCTTCTGTGGCGGCGCGTAAATCCAGAATTTTGACATCAAACTCGAGGGTCTTGCCGGCCAGAGGATGATTGAAATTCAATCTCACCGAATCTTTGGTAACCCGATCAATGGTTGCCAGCAATGTTTCGTCGTCTTCATCCCGAATTTCCAGCTCGGTTCCGACTTCGAGGGGGATTTCTTTCGGAAAGTCGCTGCGCGGCACTTCCATGAAGGCTTCAGGATCTTCATCACCATAGCCGTCTTCGGGCTTGACGATCACTTTTTTCGAAGCGCCGATGTTCAATCCATATAACTCTCTTTCCAAACCCGGTATGATGTTCCGGTAACCCTGCAAGAAGATCAAGGGATCTGATTCTTCCGAGGTGTCAATAACTTCGCCGTTGACGGTTAAGGTGTACGCCATGGTGACAACTACATCATCGGCTACCACTGTGGGAGCGGCTTTTTGATTCATTTTTTCTCCAATCTTTCTGGACTTTCCCAGAGCAAAATAGTATAACTTTTTGATTATAACATCAAAAGAGTCTTATTCTCCAAATACCTCACATTTTGTCGGGCTTTGCGAAGAAGTCAATTTTTCCCAATGAAGAATTGCCTCATCGAAAGGAAGATTTGAATGCCAGTGTTCGGGGATCAGGTGACTCCATTGGATTTGTTGAAATGCGGTCTGCTCCAGTTCCATAAACCGATTGCAGAGTTGGGAAAAGTAAGTACTTTCAATGGTAATTACACTGCTGGTCTGATTTTCGGGTAACCATAGCTCATTTGAACTTAAGTCAGCAGCGAAAAAAGAAAGCGCTTGATGATCAAAGAGAATGTAATTATCCCATGCCATTTGAGTTTGAAGTGAAACTTGTTGAATGAAACGGGGATTCAAATTTTTTGTGGGGGTAAGTTTGAAGGAGGCCAGTGGAAAATTTTCCTGCCCTAGGGGAGAAGGAAATATGGGTTGCAATATAATTTTGGGTTCTGGAAAATAAAGAATCAGACCCCACACTGAGATTAATTTCGGTGATTGATTTTCCAGCTGATCCACGTGAATCAATAAAATATTATTTTGGTGGGTGGATTCCGGTCGGGCAATCTCCCGAATGGTCTCTTGTTGGTTGTTTTCCCTCAATAAGTTTTCTGCAATAAGGATGCCTGCCGCCAGACAGGAAAGAAAGGCAAGAATGGACAGGACAAGAAATACTTTGCGCATGTCGAGTTATTTTTTATTCAAGCATTTCGGGATGGGAAGTGTTTTTGGTCGGCCAGGGCGATTGCTGGTAGAAGAAGGGTTGGTCTGTTGAATCACAGCCTGTAAAACAGAGTAAAAGGGATGCAGGTTCTTCTGTTCGGTCAACAAGGTGGTTTGACCACCAAACGGATAACCAGAAGGGGGTGGATTCAGGCTGGGTAAAAATACTACCCCCATATACAATTGAGATCGCATTTGAATCAACGCCTGTTTGAGCCACTCCGCTTGTTGAACGGATTGGGTGTATTTTTGATCCGCTTTATCTATTGTACCATCGGGTGGATTAATCAACGTAATCCAGAGAATGCCTTCTACATGATCATTAGCCAGCATCACCTGGCGAATCTGCTCATAATGACGAAGGGCTAAATTGTTTGGAGTGGTGACAGGACGAGCGGGATCACCGCTCAGTAGCGGCATTTGGATGCTCAAAACCGGCATCCAATTTTTGGCTCCATGATCATATAAAGCCTGTAAGAAGGTTAAATCATCCCAATCCTCGGCCTCGGAATAGGGATTGAGTGGTTGCAATCCACCGGCAATCAGTAACAAGTCTATTCCCTGTACCTGTAAAGAAGCCTTGACTTCTTGAAACAAGATAGCATACTGGGAGGGGTCGGGAGTAATACCCCAGCCCTGGCGTGTGTTGGCGGCAGGGAATAGCTCCACTGCTCGAAGCAGAGATGGGTAACGCTGACTGAGCCAGACAAGCCACTGGGCAGTAATGTCAGAGTTTATACCACTTTCGGTCCGAGCCCAGGCGGGCGGATTGTAGAGGCGTAACATCACCACGGCTCCCCGCCCGTCGAGTTCATTCAAAATCGCATCCACGGCGTTCAGAGAAGGCGCACTCGAAATTTCCGGCATGACTTCTGCCCAATTCAGCGGAACGGCAACCCAGTCCAGGGGGATTTCACCCACCAGATTGGTACTTTCGGTGCTGATGGTAGATTGGGGATGAATCCATGCTCCATAACCAAAATCCGGTGAACCCGGCACACCGCGGATTGCTTGTATGGTTTGCAGTGGAAAGACCAATACGGTCAGAAAAATCAGCACAATTCCTGATTGCAAAGAACGTTTCATGAAGATCACCAGAGGAATTGTAAAAAGTGGGGAATTGAAAAACCTACGAAAAATCCGAACAAACCGCTGAATATGACTATGGAGCAATACAGTTTGAAATTGGGTGAACTTTTTAGCAAAATCGCCTGTCGAATCAAGTTGCGTAACCACCCAGAGCGGGTGAGAAGGTCAATGGCTATATCCCAAAAGATCAACTCGCATTTGTGATAAATTGAACCATTCATAAACAAATTCCTCATCAACGGGATGAAGTCAATTTGGTGATTTTTCCTTCAGTGGTTACTACAGCGCGAACAGTATGCCGGATTGTTTGGCCGTTGGCGGTTGTCCCTTTGCTCTCAAAGATCAACAAAAAAGTACCGCTGGTTTGAGTCTTAACTTTGGGGGTTATTCCGCGCACTTCGGGGTGTTTTTGATATACCTGACGGCATACACTTTGAAGGACTTTGGCATCCATGAGAGAAATTCCTTACAGAAATTTATCGAACCCGGCGGCGTAAGAAAGCAGGAATGTCCAGATCGGCTTGGATGGTGGCGGGTTCCTGCGAGGGGCTTGCTTCGGCACGGTCCATGACCGGCAGGGGACGAGGTGAGGGCGTAACAGCCACCGTTTCATTTGACTGAGCAGGCCGTGCAGCCATTTTGGGGACTTCGATAGGTGTTGCGCCAATTCCGGTTAAGATCATGATGACCTGGACCCTATCTCCCATTCGCTCATCGGTGATCACACCGGGGATAATTTCAGCCTGGTTGTTGGTCTTTTCCTGTAAATTATTCAGGGCTTCCATCACTTCCATGAAAGTCAAATCAGAGCCGGCAGTAAAATTGACAATAATGCCGGATACATTTTCAAGGTGGATGTCATCAATGAGGGGATGATGAAGGGCCTGTTCAATCGCTTTTTGGGCTTTGCGTTCTCCCTGACCGAAACCAATCGAAAGCAGAGAACCACCACCCGACTGCATAACGTTGCGGATGTGAGCAAAATCTACGTTGATCAGGCCGGGTTCGGTAATCAATTCCGAGATGCCCTGAATACCCTGGCGCAATACATCATCGGCCAGTCGAAAAGCCATTTCCAGCGTCAAATCACGCGATGCAATTTTGAGCAGCCGATCATTCGGGATGGTGATAAGCGTGTCGGTGTAAGGGCGTAAGCGAGCCAACCCTTCGCGGGCATTGACCTGCCGGCGGCCAATTTCAAAACCGAAGGGGGTGGTAACCACTGCAACGGTCACTGCGCCCAAGGCACGAGCTACGCGTGCGGCGATGGAAATAGCACCTGTGCCGGTTCCTCCGCCCATCCCTGCGGTGAGAAAAACCATATCGGCCCCAGCAAGGGCAGCGTTCAGGTCTTTGTAGCTTTCTTAAAACAAGGCTTCGCCGATTTTCCAATCGCCGCCGGCTCCCAGTCCTCGCGTCAGGCGCGGGCCGAGTTGAATTTTGGTCGGGGCGAGGCTGTTTTTGAGTGCCTGGGCGTCGGTGTTGGCGGCAATAAATTCCACACCGCTGATTCCTAATTCAATCATCCGGTTAATGGCATTGGAACCGCCGCCTCCCAAACCGACGACTTTCAAGACAGGTTTGTGCAGGCCGCTCGGTGAATTGGATTGAGATGTGGGGGTATGAATGGTCATGTTCATGGTTTTCCGCTCCTTATCGGTCTAAGATGCAATAGTCGTGCCAGCCTCACTCCAACCAATCAATCTGGCAGCCTTGTTTTTGTAATATTTCTAAAATGTCTTGTGGAACCTGATCTGGTGGAACAGCCAGGGTGATGCGATTTGCCAGGCGGGCTTCGTCCAATGAAAAACCAATTGTAGGTTGATTTTGAAGAATGAAGGTGGAATATTTTTGGAATACTGAAGCAAGGTGATTTTCTTTGTTTTCTCCAAGGTAGAGATAATGTTGAAGAGGGCGAATTGCTTTGCGCAGGGAGTCCTCATTCAGAATTCCGTGAAGGAGGGGGCGGTTGGTTTGAACATTTTTCAACTGACAGAGATGGGAAGCTGCTTTTGAAAGCGGTTGAGCCTCTTCAAACCATGCCCAGGCGGTATAAGGAGTGCCTTGCCCGGTACTTAGCAGCCAAAAATTGATGCTGATGATTTCCTTTGGTAAATGAAGGATGGTGGTTTGAGATGCCTCCTCTTGTTGTGAACCGACATCCATGCTGTGGATAATCTCGATATAGTTTTGTTGGAGTTCTGGTGATTTTTCAAAATTGGTTTGAAGTTTTTCGGGAGAAGCCGGTAAACCTGCCTGGAGCAGGATAATTGGACATCGCTTCTGTAAGACTGCCTCGCAAATGGCACTATACCAATCGAATGCCCGAAACCCCTGTTGGTCTTGGGAGTGGGGGGGCGTAAAGTAGGGGCGTGCTTCCGGCCATTTTTCCGGTCCCCCTTCTCCCCAATTCAAAGGACGTTGAAAAGTCCATCCATAAGCGGCAAGAATCAGGTGATCCAGTAAAGCGGTTAACTTTCTGCGTTCGATTGCCTGCAAGGCAGCTCGCAGAAAGGTGGTATCCCAAAAGTTGCCGCCTGGCTCCAAGGGCGGAAATAGTGGAAACGCATTATTCTCCAGCGACAAACCTGCCAGCGGGAGGTAGCGATCCAAAAACCGTTCAACCAAATCTTGTTGTGCCCACTGGTTGGCTGGCCAGGATTGATGAACATTGGGGCGGTCAAAAAATTGATGATATGCTGCTCCCCAAGCAGCGTAGGCCTCCACCAGTGGAGAAACTGCCTTTAGATCGGGTGGACTTTGCAAACTGATCGGAAATTGGATTACCGGTTGGATACCGGCTTTCAGTAAACCACTGATGAAATATTCGGGGATTGCCCGATTAATTTCTGTACGAAGAACCAGCCAGCCAACGCCTAAATCCATTAACAGCGGTAGCCATTGCTGCAGGTCTTTTTCTGTGTAATGGAGCGTATCCGGGAAGTAATGAAAACCGAGTTTCTGGCGAGAAGAAAGGGAAGGTTGGGAATTTGAGTTCATGGTTCTGTTTTCCGGTTATCTATCGAAACAGATGGAGTTGATGACCTAAAATGCAAGTTCCATGCCATTTGAAGCGGGAAGAGGTTGGCCGTTTCTAACAATAAAAATGGACAATTCTGCTATAATTCAACCAGTCATGATCCTTGTAACCGGTGGTACCGGTTTTGTTGGTAAAGCACTTGTCCAACACCTGATTGCCTCCGGCAAAACGGTGCGGATTTTGTTGCGTCCTTCTAAGGTTTCCCCCCAGCTTCCGCGTGGAGTATCCGTAGATGCGGCTGTGTGCAGCCTGCGCGATGAGCGTGGCTTGCGCGCAGCCATGCGTGGTGTGGATACGGTGATTCATCTGGCAGGCAGCGAACGGCGTAGCGGCCGGGCAAACCTGACTGAAGTAGATGTAATGGGAACGCAAGGATTGGTCAATGCAGCCAAACAGGCTGGCATTCAGCGTATTCTTTACCTCAGTCATCTGGGGGCTGATCAGGCATCGGCTTATCCGCTATTGCGTGCCAAAGGTTTGGCTGAAAACATTTTGATTCGTTCCGGTCTGAATTACACCATTGTCCGTTCTGCGGTAATTTTCGGGCCGGGGGACCAATTTACCACTGCTTTTTCGCGATTGCTGCGCATTTCACCGGGGTTTGTGATGATACCGGGAGAGGGTAATTCCTTGCTTCAACCGGTTTGGATTGAGGATCTGGTCAATTGCCTCGCATTAGCGATTGAGCGAGATGATTTGATTGGCCAAACCGTTTCGATAGGCGGACTTGAAGCCCTTACTTTCCGTCAGATTTTGCTTCACTTGCTGGAAGCCATGGGCATCCAGCGACGATTTTGGAGTGTATCTCCCCCCGCTTTACGTCTGCTGGCATTGCTTGCCGATCAAATTCCCACCTTTCCGATTTCAATTTACTGGCTGGATTACCTTGCGGTTGATCGGACGACTTTACTGGACTCCATTCCGCGCACCTTTGGGATATTGCCAGCCCGTTTTTACCGACAGCTCGATTACCTGTCACCTCCGAAAAAACAATCAAGCCGAAGAAGAGGACTTGTTTTTTAGATGAGTGAAAAAGCAATTTGCATTCATGGTCATTATTATCAACCGGCACGTGAAGATCCTCTGACCGGTGAGATTCCTGTTGAGGCAGGTGCTCATCCGTATCGAAATTGGAATGAGCGGATTCACGATCAGTGCTACCGTCCAAATGCCGAATTGGGGAATTTTGAAAAAATCAGCTTTGATCTTGGCCCTACCCTGATTAACTGGATGATATCGTATGACCCTGCCACTTTTGCCAGTATTGTAGAGCAGGAAAAACGCAATTATGAACGATTTGGTGTGGGAAATGGCATGGCGCAGCCCTATCATCACACCATTTTGCCGCTCGCCAAACGACAGGATAAAATCACCCAAATTCGGTGGGGAATTGCTGATTTTGAACATCGCTTTGGTCATGCACCGGCCGGGTTGTGGCTGCCCGAGGCTGCGGTGGATCGGGAGACGCTGGAAATCCTATCCGATGAAGGTATTGAGTTTACGATTCTGGCACCGTGGCAGGCAGAAGATGCTCAGATTGATGTCGGACTGCCCTATTGGGTGGAATTGGGGAGCGGACGCCGCATTGCTGTTTTCTTTTATGAAGCCGAATTGAGTATGCGCGTCAGTTTCGACCCGGCCGCTACATCCAATGGTGATCGGTTTATGACCGATTTCATCCTGCCACGTCTTTCTGCCAATGGTCATCTGACGGATGAGGCAAAATTGTATATCATTGCCTCCGACGGCGAGTTATACGGTCATCACCAACCGTTTCGTGATAAATTCTTATATTACCTGACCCATCGTGAATTTACTCATCCGCGACTGGTACCGTTCACTTTTCCGGGGATGTGGTTGAGACAGCATCCGCCCAGCCGCTCAGTTCGGATCCGTGAAAACACATCATGGAGTTGTCATCATGGGATTGCCCGCTGGAGAGAAGCCTGCCCGTGCGCACCGAATGGGGATTGGAAGATGAAATTACGCCAAGCTCTGGATTGGATTGCCGAGCAGGTGGATGAGCAGTTTGTCATGGCAGTATCACCCTTTACAAACGATAGCTGGGATTTGTTGTATGCCTACATTGAGGTATTGCACGGCAAGATCTCGGTGCGGGAATTAATTCAAAGCAAATTAACCGGTAATTTGGACGAAACCGAAATCCAGCGAATTGATTTGCTTTTGAGAGCGCAATTCTATAAGCAGCGGATGTTTACTTCCTGCGGTTGGTTCTTCGAGGACTTTGATCGAATCGAACCGCGTCTGGTCGTTGTCAGCGCTGCACAGGCCGTCTGGTGGTTGCGTCAGGCCACGGGGCTTGACCTGATTCAGCCCGCAAAGGATAGGCTGGCAGAGGTTCGTTCCTGGCGTTCAAACCTGCGCGGTGATCAGGTATTCATGAAACATGTTTAGCGGCTACGCTACGAACAATTCTCCTTCCCATTTGTTGGTACGGAAATCGAGCGTTTTTGAGTTAATCCTCTTTTTCCAAAAACTTGCGTTGCCATTCATAAAGTTTGTTGAGCGCCTCAATTGGTGAAAGATTGTTGATATCTAACTTTTTCAATTCATCCAGAAGGGGATTGGTCTCCGGGAAAAGGGCAATCTGCTGAGCGGCGAGGGGGTCAATTCGCACGGCTTTACCGGCGGAGGCTTCTAACTGGCGCAAAATCTCCGCTGCACGTTGGACCACCGCCTGGGGCAAACCGGCCAGCTGGGCAACATGAATGCCGTAAGAACGATCGGCTCCGCCGGGTACGATTTTATGCAGGAATACCACCTTTCCCCCGGATTCGCTGACGGCCACATTGTAGTTGCGAACACCGGGCAGCAGGTCGCCTAACTGGGTCAGTTCATGGTAGTGAGTGGCAAAAAGAGTACGTGCCTTTAAACGGGGGTGATTGTGAATATACTCCACCACTGCCCAGGCTATCGAAAGACCATCATAGGTGCTGGTGCCGCGCCCAATTTCGTCCAAAATCAACAAGCTCCGCGGGGTGGCGTGATGCAAAATGTTGGCGGTTTCAACCATTTCTACCATAAAGGTGGACTGACCAGCATGGATTTCATCCTGAGCACCGATGCGCGTGAAAATGCGATCCACCAGCCCTATGGTTGCCTGACGAGCCGGTACAAAACTGCCAATTTGCGCCATGAGGACGATCAGGGCCACCTGCCGTAGAAAGGTAGACTTGCCGCTCATATTCGGCCCAGTGATTATGCGGACAAATTCACCTTCTTCAAAAATTGCGTCATTTGGCACAAATCGTTCACCGATCAACGTTCTTTCAACGACAGGATGGCGTCCATCGCGGATGTCGAGGGTATGATCCTCGGTCAATTGCGGGCGGCAGTATTCGCCAATTGCGGCTGCTTCAGCGAATGAGGCAAGCGTATCCAATTCGGCCAGGGTGGCGGCGCTGGTGAGCAATTTAGATGCAACGGCGGCTATTTGCTGACAGATTTGCTGGAAAAGGCGATTTTCAATTTCACGGATTCGTTCCTCGGCGTTCAAAACCAAGGCTTCGTATTCTTTCATTTCAGGTGTGATAAATCGTTCGGCGTTCACCAGCGTTTGTTTGCGAATATACTCCGCCGGGGCAAGATGGGCTGCTCCTCGCGAAATTTCGATGTAATAGCCAAAGACTTTGTTGTATCCGACTTTCAGGGTTTTAATTCCGGTGCGTTCGCGTTCAACTTCTTCAAGCCGTGAAATCCACTCCCGGGCGTGAGCGGATGAATCAATGACCGAATCAAGTTCTGCCGAATAGCCGCGGCGGATGACACCGCTGTTTTGGAGGGTTGCTGGCGGGTCATCGCTGATGGCGGTTTCCAAAAGTTGCAATACTTCTGGACATTCGTGAAGATTTTCCAGTAAAGAAGAGAGGTGTTGCCAATGATTTGGAATTAACTGACGAATGTGGGGTAACGCTCGTAAGGTGGAACGCAGGCTGACCAAGTCACGGGGTGTGGCATGTCCCGATACTACCCGGTTGGTCAGGCGCTCAAGGTCAACGAATGGTCGTAAGGCTGCCCTTAATTCGCTGCGCAGGATATTGTCTTCTAAGAGTTCCGCCACACGATCCTGCCGATGTTGAATGGCGGAAATATCCAGAAGAGGTTTACTGACCCATTGGCGAATCATACGCTTGCCCATGGGGGTGACTGTGTGATCCAGAATGCTCAATAAGGAGCCTTCGGACCTGCCGCTTCGAATGGTCTCGGTCAATTCGAGATTACGACGCGTAGACGCGTCCAGCACCATGAAATCGCTGAGGGTATAGGTCGAAATCTGTTTGAGGAGGCGCAGGGCAGACGGTTGAGTTTCTTGAAGATATTGGAGGATGGCTCCGGCGGCGCGGATGGCGAGCGGTTTACCGCGCAGTCCAAAGCCATCCAGAGAAGCCACCTCAAAATGGCGGAGAAGCGTTTCCTGACAACGACCGCTTTCAAAACGCCACGATTGCCAGCGGGTGAGGTGACCGGGTAAATTGTGGTTAAGTTCAATTCCTTCCGGGAGGATGATTTCGGCGGGCTGCAAGCGAATCAATTCGGCACGCAAGGCACTTTCGGCATCACCATTCATCAGTTCGGTTGCCTGAAATTCTCCGGTGGTGATATCTACATAAGCAATACCGGCCCGGTTATCCTGGATGACCATTCCCGTCAGATAGTTGTTGCGATCACCCTTGAGCAAGGTCGGTTCGATGACGGTGCCGGGTGTCACCACCCGTACAACCTCCCGTGGGAACAAACCGCGAGCAGGCTGATCACCGACCTGCTCGCAAATTGCCACGTGGTAACCCTTGTCAATCAAGCGAGCCAGGTAATTTTCAACGGCATGGTAGGGAATACCCGCCATTGGTACGCGGGTACCCTTGGCGACATTGCGGGAAGTGAGAACAATATCCAGCTCTCTGGCGGTGATTTCAGCATCCTGATCGAAAGTTTCGTAAAAATCCCCCAACCGAAAGAAGAGAATGGCATGGGGGTATTGTCGTTTGATTTCGAGGTATTGCTGGCGGATTGGGGTGACGTCTTCGTTCATTCAATCTTTCTAAAATCAAGGGATTTTGTCGGGTGTGGACAAGCGGGCAAAAAAGGAAAGAATTAGCGGAATATTTCCGTTTGCTGCGAATAATTCTACCAAAAAGAAAATACATTGGAGGCTGAAAAATGGACAAACCCAAACGGCACAGGTAAAAAAAGATGCTTATCTGCCGAGCTTTGTCCTGCATCATATAAAGGCATTCGATCTTACGGGTTTCCCCTTTCAATTTTGTGGCTTGAATTGAGAAAAAAGACCCTCTAAAATAACCTTGTGATGAGATTGTTCGCAATGATTGCGATATTGATTGTGGTTTTGCCCGCATTCCCATCGGGTGTGGTTGCTCAGGCGATGGTGGATGAGTTGATTGTCTATGACGATCAACTTGCCGAGAACTGGCAAAATTGGTCGTGGGTCAATAGTGTTGAATTAAGCTCCACCGAGGTAATTCACACAGGCAGCCGCAGCATTCGCGTCAATTATTCCGGCTGGGGAGGGCTTTCATTTTACAAAGCCGATATTCCTCTCTATGGCAAGACTCATCTCCAGTTTTATGTTCACGGCGGCAGCGGAATGGATAAGCCGATGCAGGTCTTTGTCAATTTTGAGGATGGTCGTGAGGGGCCACGGTCGCCTTTCATTGCCAGAGCCAACCAGTGGCAAATGGTTGAAATCCCGCTGAGTGAAATTAACCCACAAAATCGTAAAATTACCCGGCTTAACTGGCAAAATGCCAGCGATAACAATAATCTGGTGGTGTATTTTGATGAGATCAAATTTGTGGCTTATCTCTCGTCAGGTGCTCCTCAGATTTCAAGCGGTGAGTACCGTTCTCACTCCATACGATCTGGCGGAAGTCTGTTGGTGGTTCGGGCTCAGGTGGATGATCCGCAAGGGAGCGATACCATAACTCATGTAAGTGTGCAAAGCGATGTTGGGGATTGGCAACCTGTACAAATGCTCGATGACGGTTTGAACAACGATGGGGAAAAAGATGATGGAGTGTATGGGGCTGTGTTTCCTTTGCCTGCCAATCTGGCGGGGCGGGAAATCGGATTATTTATCCGTGCGGTTGATCAGGATGGAAATATTGCTACCCGATACTTAGGAGTTTTGTCCGTGCTGGGAGGTGTTGGAAGTACCTTGCCGGCGGGCTTACCACAAAAACTGGGATGGGGGAGCAATGCATGGAGTGAAAACCCGGCCGATGACTGGCAGAAGAACACCGGGCTGCCGTGGAATTATGTCTATCAGTACATCACATGGGGGTGGGAAAGCTGGGGGGGCAACTTTGTTCGGCGTTTTGTTGAGCATTCGTGGAGAAACGGCTTTATACCCGTTGTAACCGTCTATATGATGCTGGGGGCAACGGGTGGAAACGAGAACGCAGCCGTCTATGCTGAACAATTAAAGGATTCAGGCATAGTAAGTGCTTATCTACAAAGTCTTGAACGGGCCATAACTGAGGCAAACGGCAATCAGCCGGTGGTATTTGTGATTGAACCCGATTTTTATGGTTTTATGCAGCAACTCAGCAATTCGTCTAGCCCTCCGGCGGGTGTAAGACCGGATGATCCTGATTCGTTCTATGTTGCATTGAACAAAACAGGGTATGCGAATAATCTTTCCGGGTTTGGGCAGTACCTGATTGACCTGATTCACAGCCGGGCGCCAAATGCGTTAGCCGTCCCCATGGTGTCCATGTGGGGGGTTAACCGCGATCCACTACTGGCGACCCAGTCCGAGCTGACGGATTATGTGGGGCGAACCGCTGGTTTCATGCGCAAGATGGGCGCAGACCGCGCGGATTTGATTACGGTAGAATGGTCGGATCGAGATGCCGGGCGAGGGATACGTCCCTGGTGGGATGACCATGATACCGAATTGCCTCGTCCAAACCGGGCTATTTTATGGGGGCACCTGCTTGGTCAGCAGTTGAACAAACGACTGCTGTTGTGGCAGGTACCAGTCGGCAATATGGACCTGAACGATACCTGCCAAAAGTACCGTGATAATCGGGCGGCTTATCTCTTCCGTCATCCGCAAGATCTGTGGGAGGCTGGATATGTTGGCATCTTGTTTGGCGGTGGGGATGGATGTTCTACACAAGTCTGGACGGATGGCGGTTTTGTGGAAAGTCAGGCGCGTTTGTATTACCAGCCTCCCTCTGCCCCGCTCAACCTGCAGGTAGTGGCAGTAAACGGGGCAATGGTCCGGTTGCGTTGGCAAGAAAATCCCGAACCGGACGTGACGGGTTACCGGTTGTACTATCAACCGGAGGGGAGCGGGGCATTCGAGTGGGTGGATGTGAGTGTGCGTAACTCAGCCTGGCTGATCCTGCCAACTAAGGGACGCTGGCAAATATGGGCGAAGGCTTATGATTTGAATCAAGATGAAAGTCCACCGTCCAATTTGGTTTTCGTAGAAACAGATCAGGATGCTGAACACCTTTTCCTGCCGGTTATTCATAGGTAGAATTGAAAAAAACAAGAGAATAACGATGAGCGAACACACAACCCAAACAAACATAATGCAGGTCTTTGAAAATGTAGAAATCGGGATTGGCACCTGGGCGTGGGGTGACCGGATATTTTGGGGGTATGGCAGCGGATACAGTGATCGAGATTTGAAAGAAGTCTTTGAGTTGTGTTGCCAGAGAGGTTTCACCTTTTTTGATACCGCCGAGGTGTATGGTCAGGGGCGGTCAGAACGGCTGTTGGGTAAGTTCATTCAAGAAACGAATTATTTCGTTCGCATAGCCACAAAGTTCATGCCGTTTCCATGGCGATTAAGTAAAAATTCATTGCGGCGCGCTTTGCAAGCCAGTCTCAAGCGGCTAGGTCGTCCTAAAGTAGAGTTGTATCAGATTCACTGGCCTTTTCCGCCAGTACGGATTGAAACCTGGATGGAGGCTCTGGCTGAGGTGGTACAGGATGGCCTGGCAGATGCAGTGGGAGTTTCCAATTATGACCGCGCTCAAACCCAGCGCGCTTATGAAAGTCTGTCACGGTTGGGGGTACGACTGGCATCCAATCAGGTGGAATATCACTTGTTGAATCGGAAAGTGGAAAAAGATGGTTTACTGCGCCAATGTCAGGATTTAGGAGTGCGCCTGATTGCTTATAGTCCGCTGGCCCAGGGGGCGTTGACCGGCAAGTACTCTCCACAAAGCCCGATGCGAGGTTTTCGCGAAAGGCGTTATAACCGTCGTCTGCTGGAGCGTATTCAGCCACTCATCCAGAAAATGCGGCAAATTGGACAGGATCACGGCGGTAAATCGCCTTCTCAGGTGGCTATCAACTGGGTGATTTGCAAGGGCGCACTTCCAATACCGGGCATTAAGACTCTGCGGCAGGCGGAAGAAAATTTAGGGGCGGCTGGTTGGCGCTTGACAGATGAAGAGGTAGCAGTGCTGGATGAATTGAGTGATCGGGTAACAAGTGGTTAAGTCGGCGGAGATTGAGTTATAATTGCCCGCATGAGTAACGATAAACAAGCCCGCTTCATTCCGTTTCATGCGATCAATGAATTTATGCTGCCGGAATACCGCTTGAAATTGCTTCAAGAGGTGTTCGGCAATTTTGACCATCTGCCCGAGGGACGCCAAACTGCCATCAACCGGCTGGTGAAGAAACTGGTCAAAGTGGCCGGTTTTCGCAACAGCACTTTGGCGCCAGCATCCATGAAGAGCCGTGCAGCAGTTTCAGCATTTGAGCGTTCACCGGAGTTGGTCGCGCAAATTTGTCAGGCGTGGTTTGAACTGCATCCTGATTTGGCTGGCAAAGTGGTGGACTTTTTGAAATTGCGAGGCTGGGAAGTATTACCGGTTGAAGCCGACCGCTCGGTGCTGCCCGGTTTTCTGACACGTTGGCCGGAAAAAGACAATTTTGTGACGCTGGATGATGCGTTCGCGAACACTTACCCGGAAGACACGACCCATGAGTACGATCTAAATATGATGATCGTTTGGGTCAGCGGACGATTGCCAGTGGAACTGGTGACTGAAGAAGCCGAAAAGCCATCATCAGAGGGATGAGCTTCGTCATTCAAGGTTTTTCTCTTCTTCTTCTTCTTCCTCTTCCTCTTCCCAATTAATATTTTCCATCTCCCGGTTCAAGTCCGCGGCTGGCTGAACTTCGATATCGGTAAACAAGCCCTGTTGCTGTGCGGCAACAATCCTTCGTTTGACAAGCTCCAACAATGCCAGAAAGGTTACCACTACCTCAACGCGGCTGGTGTTTGGCTTTAGCAGAGAGCGAAAGGTTGTCATCCCGGTAGTGCGCAAGCGGTGGAGGATGGTTTGAATTTTTTCGCGGATGGTGATTCGCGGCATACTGACCACTCGATCTAATGCGGTCAGCGTCGGTTTATTGTAGAACACGCTCCAGGCGGCATTTACCAGATCCTGCAAAGTTACGCCGCTTAAATCCAGCCGGGCCGGCGGCAGCGGGTGAGGGGGAGGGGCGAGACGCAGGTAGGTGCGCAGATGATCTTCCTCGCGCTGCTGGAGGTAGCCGGCAAGTTCTTTGAAGCGTTTGTAGAGGATCAACTGACGTGCCAGTGCTTCGCCGGGGTCCTCTTCGGTGATGGTTGCTTCAATTGCTGGTGGACGGGGAAGTAAGGCTGCCGATTTAATCTGTACCAGCCGGGAAGCGATGACCACGAAGGCCGATACCTCAGCCGCATTCTGATGCTGCAACTGACGCAAATAATCCAGGTATTGATCGGTGACCTGTGCCAATGCCAGACGGGTAATGTCCAGCTCAGCCCGTTCGATCAATTCCAACAGTAAATCCAGGGGACCGCTGAACACCTCTGTGTTGACCTGATAATGCTCGGCCTGATGAGCAGCAATTTGAAAGCTCATGCGGCGAATTATATCATTGTGCGAAAGTGAATAATCCAAAGTTGGAAGATGCAAAGCGGGCGGGCAAAGGCCTTTCATCCGGTTTGGCGTTATAATTTTGCTATGACCGATTCGAAATTATCTCATATTGATGATGAAGGCCGGGCGCACATGGTAGATGTCGGCTCAAAGCCGGAAACGGAACGGATGGCCGTCGCAAAAGGTGAAGTTCATCTCAAGCCGGAAACCCTTTCCTTAATTCGATCCGGCTTGATGAAAAAGGGGGACGTGCTGACGGTCGCCCAGATTGCCGGTATTCAAGCTGCCAAACGCACAGCAGAGTTAATCCCCCTGTGTCATCCGATCCCCATCCATCAAGTTCAGGTAGATCTGCAAATTCGGGATGATCTGCCGGGGGTAGAAATTACGGCGCGTTTAAAGAGCAGCGGTAAAACCGGTATTGAAATGGAAGCTCTGACTGCGGTGGCGGTTGCTGCTCTGACGGTTTATGACATGGTAAAAGCCGTAGAAAAAACAGCTCGCATTCAGAACATTCTCCTTGTTGAAAAACGCGGTGGAGTAAGCGGAGATGTAAGCAATGAGTGAACCAAAAATGGTTAAAGTCCTGTTCTTTGCACATCTTAAGGAATTAAGCGGGGTGGAGAAGGAATGGATTGGCTTATCACAACCACTGCGGGTAGGGGATTTGAAGCATCTGCTTGGTGAGCGGTATCCTTTGATCCATGAGCGATTAGCGAACGTCCTGGTCGCTATCAACCAGCAATATGCCAGCGATGAAGATGTGATTCAACCCGGCGATGAGGTGGCTTTCTTTCCGCCGGTTAGTGGTGGCAGCCCGCCGACGATTTTTCGCATCACCACCGAAGAATTAGACCTGAACGAGCTGTTGGATCAGATCACCTTGCCGACGACGGGAGCAGCCTGTATCTTTACCGGAATGGTTCGAGGAGAAACCCGGCGTGGCGAAGCTCACCAAACTGTAGCCCTGGAATACGAAGCTTACATCCCGATGGCAGAAGCCAAAATGGCACAGGTTGCAAGTGAAATCCGTGCTAAATGGCCGGCCGTGGAGGGAATTGCCATCGTACAGCGAATTGGTCATCTCAAACCGCGCACACCCACAGTTATGATTGCCTGCACAGCGGCTCACCGTGATACGGGGGTATTTGAGGCCGCTCGCTACGGAATTGACCGATTGAAAGAAATTGTTCCGATTTGGAAAAAAGAAATCATGCCAAACGGCGAAGAGTGGATCGAGGGAGATTATCGTCCTCAGAAAGGTGAATGAGTATGACAGTAATTCGATGCGTGGAGTGCGGTCAGCCTTATCCGAATGAAGGTGTGCCATTTCGCTGCCCGGTTTGCGGCGGGGTTTTTGATTATGATGGTGCCCCTCGATTTGACCTGGCTTTTCTTGAGGATCACCTCCCCGGTTACTGGCGGTATCGGGCTTGTTTTGATTTAGCAGTAGGTGCACCAGTGGTCACCTTGGGGGAGGGAAATACCCCGCTCCTCTGGGAAGTCCTCTCCGATCAACCGATAGGACTCAAAATGGAGAACCTTAATCCAAGCGGATCCTACAAAGATCGCGGAAGTGCAGTTTTGGTTAGTCAATTATTGGGTCGGGGGGTGAAGGAAGCGGTTGAGGATTCTTCCGGAAATGCCGGAGCATCGTTTGCAGCATACGCTGCCCGGGCGGGTTTAAAATGCCGCATTTATGTCCCGGAGAGTGCTTCCGGGCCGAAACGACGCCAAATTGAGATGTACGGGGCTGAATTGATCACTGTGCCCGGCCCACGCTCAGAAGCTGCCCGAGCTGTCTTGCAGGAAGTGGAGAGGGGGGTAACTTACGCCAGCCATGCTTATCTGCCCTTTGGATTGACGGGGATAGCCACCATCGCTTTTGAGATTTGGGAGCAGATGGGTAAAAATGCGCCGAGCAGTTTGGTTGCACCGGTGGGGCATGGTGGTTTATTATTAGGAATTGTGCGGGGATTTTCTGCCTTGAAAGAAGGGGGCTATATTCAGCACGTGCCATATTATGTGGGTGTGCAGGCGGCTGCCTGCGATCCGGTTGTGCGTGCTTTTCACGGCGGGTTGCGCGAAATGGAATTTGCCGGGGAAGGGAATACTCTCGCGGAAGGCGTGCGCGTACGCCAGCCAGTAAGGGGCAAGGCATTGATCAAAGAAATTCAGGCCAGCGGTGGTGAATTTTTAGCAATAGATGAAGAGATGATCTACCAGGCCTATGTGGATCTCGGCGGGCGTGGATATTATGTGGAGCCAACCTCTGCGCTGGTTTGGGCAGCCGTAAAATTAAAATTGGGAGAATTACCCCAACCCGTAGTTGCCGTATTGAGTGGAAATGGGTTAAAATATTATCCTTCAAACGAAACTCAATGAACTAAAGGAACGCGAGCTACTTGAGCAGAAGGTGGATTTGGTGCCACGGCTGGGTGGCTTGCGCCCCTTGAGTTCCCCGGAGGAATCTATGGAAAATGGTGATCTGCATTTCGTGCAGGAATCGCCGGAAGAACTGGCCGCCCGTCTTGGGCTGGAATTCAATGATCCGCTCCTTCTTCACCGCTCCTTGACCCATCGTTCCTACCTCAACGAACATCCAGAAGCATTGGAAGACAACGAGCGGCTGGAATTTTTGGGGGACGCTGTTTTGGATTTTGTGGTTGGGGCATGGCTTTATCACCACTACCCTGAAATGCCGGAAGGTGATTTGACCCGAATGCGTTCGGCTCTGGTACATACCGAACAATTAGCCGATTTTGCGCGTCAAATTAAACTGGGCAATGCCATGCGGTTGGGAAGAGGCGAATCACAGGCTGGCGGAAGGGATCGTTCGGCGTTGTTGTGTGACACCTTCGAGGCTTTTGTTGGTGCTATCTATCTTGACGGCGGAATTGAAAAAGTGGAACGGTTTCTCTTTCCATTTTTGGAGAATGCAGCGGAGGACATCCTGATCAATCGGAAAAATGAGGACCCAAAAAGTCTTTTACAGGAATGGGCTCAGTCACAAGGTTTTCACGCTCCGCAGTATGTAACTCGGTCAGAACAAGGGCCGGATCATTCCAAACTCTTTGAGGTAGCAGTGGTGATCGGCGGGGAGGTTTATGCCGAAGGAGTCGGGCCAAGTAAACAGGCAGCTGCTAAAAATGCAGCCCGTAAAGCGCTCGAAAAATTGGGACTGGTGTTCTAAGAACCAGTCAAAAAGAAGAAGAAAGCGAATCCCACATGACCAGCCGATTGAAAACCCTTGAATTACAAGGTTACAAAACTTTTGCCAGCCGGACGGTTTTTGAGTTTCCCGGGCGAATAACCGCAATTGTTGGGCCGAATGGATCGGGAAAATCCAATATTGCCGATGCGATTCGGTGGGTACTTGGAGAACATTCCTACACTCTTTTGCGCGGCCGAAAGACCGAGGATATGATTTTTGCCGGATCTGAATTGCGTCCACGCGCCAGCATGGCCTCAGCGATGATCACCTTCGAAAATGAGGATGGCTGGTTGCCGATTGACTACGCCGAGGTTTCCATTGCCCGGCGTGCCTACCGTGATGGTCAAAATGAATACCTGCTTAATGGGCAGCGGGTGAGATTGAAAGAAATATCCGAAATTCTGGCGCAATCCGGATTAGCGGAACGAACCTACACAATCATTGGTCAGGGTTTAGTGGACGCTGCGCTTTCTCTCCGCCCGGAGGAACGGCGAAAATTTTTTGAAGAAGCAGCCGGAATTGGTTTGTACCGCTCACGGAAAGAAGAGGCACTCAACCGGCTGGAACAAACCCGTCGTAATCTGGAACGCGTACAGGACATTCTGGGTGAATTAGAACCGCGTCTCAAGAGTCTCGAAAAACAGGCTGCCCGGGTGATCGAATATGAACGGCTCAAGGCCGATTTACGCTTACTCTTGCGGGAGTGGTATGGTTACCAGTGGCAGCGTTTGCAAGGCGAGCTGACCCATGCACGGGAAGTGCTGGCCGTTCAGGAAAACCGACTTTATCAGGCGCGCCAGCAAAGCCAGCAGGTTGAAAAACGGGTGCAGGAAATTCGTCAGCAAATACAACGCCTGAGAGAAGTGCTGAATAACTGGCACACCCAATCCGCGGAGATCCATCGGCAACGTGAAGAAATCAATCGCATTTTGGCTGTGTTAGATGAACGCCAACGTTCTCTGACCGAGCAAAAAGCGACAACTTACCAGGACCTGACCCGCCTGGAAGAAGAACATTCACAACACCGCAAACGAATGCAGACAATGGAGGAAGAGGTTGCTGCTCATCAGAAAGCACTTGCTGAAGCCAAACAGCAAGCGGCAACTGTCCAAAGTGCTTTTTCAAAGAAGAAAGCCGAGAGGGATCAGGTGGAGGGTGAAGCGCGTGAGTTGCGCAAAACATTGACCCGCCTGGAAACCCGGCAAGTTGAAATTAACGCACGCCAGCGGGAATTGTTCAACCGCCTGGACCGATTAAACAGCGAAGCAAGCCGAATTGCGGAACAGATACCTCAGCTGACTGTTGCGCTTAGCCAATCCGATGCCGAACTCAAAAGTGTTCAAAACTCACTGGAAGCTCTTGCAAACCGGCGGCAGCAAATTGAAGAAAACCTTCTGAATCTGCAGAAGAAACAACGACAGCTGGAAGAAGACCGTAACCAGTTGCATGAATACGTTAATTCAGTCCGGGCCGAGTTAGCCCGAAAACAGGCCGAACGTAAAGTGCTGGAACAAGCAGAGAAAAATCTCAGCGGATTAGGGCAGGGAGTCAAGCTGGTCATGACAGCGGCAGAACAGGGCAAAATCAGCGGTGAAATTTACCCGGTTTCCCGCCTGATCGAGGTGCCGGAGGAACTGGCGACCGCTTTTGCGGCTGTCCTCGGCGACCATTTAGATGGGCTGATTGTGGACGATGATCTGGAGCCGGAGAAAGTCTTTCAAATTTTAGAAAACGCCGAAAACGGGCGGGCGGTATTGTTTCCGCTGAGGTGGTTGAGAGGCGAAGAACATTATCCCGCACCGCTGGAAGACAACATCATTGGAAATGCTGTCGAACTGGTTTCGTATCCATCGCGGATGACCAAACTGGTAAAGTGGTTGTTGGGTAAAGTTTGGATTGTTCGTGACCGAAACACGGCTCGTCGTTTAGCCCCACACCATCCATCTGATTTACGCATTGTTACACTGAGAGGGGAGGTGTTTTTTGGCAGTGGTGAAGTGCGCGCCGGAAAGGAAAACCGGGCTGAAATCATCTCCCGCCCACGCCAATTGAAAGAGTTGGGCGAGGCAATTGACGATCTGAAACAACGTATGGCTGTGGGCGAGGCGAATCTGGTGGACAATCAAAAACAACGGGAAGCGCTGGAGCAGCAGCGGCGAGTCATCGAGAGAGAACTGGAAGAAACACGAGAGGTGGAAAAACAACAACAACGCGATTTGCAAAAAATTTCCATTCAGTCAGAACAGTACCGCCAAAAATTGAACTGGCAACAAGGACAACAGGAGCAGATTTCTCAACAAATTCACAGCAGCCAGAAAGAATTGAAAGACCTGACAGAACAAATTGAGGAACTGAAGGGAAAATCCCAGCAGGTGGAAGCCGATTTAAGGGAAAAACAGCGATTGTTGAACAATCTTGTCCTGGATGATCTTCAAGCACAAGTAATTCATTGGAGTACGCAGGTGAGTGTCTTGGAACGTGCCTTACAAGATGCTCAGCGACGAATGAAGGATTTTCAGCAGGCGATTGATCAGAACCTTCAGCAACAACAATCTTACCGGGAACGGTTGAACCAACTGGAGCGGCTTTCCGCGGAACTGGAGGAGGATAAAAACAAACGTAAGGCAGAAGCCGTGCAATTGAATCAAACCATTGAAGAGCTGCAATCCAAAATTCAACCTGCAGAAGAAGAACTGAGATTGCTGGAAAATCATTATGAGGAGTTACAAAAGGACTTGAGCGCTGCCCAGCAGAATGCCGCAGTTGTCGAGCGACATGCCACCCAGGCGCAACTGGAATTTGGGCGATTGCGTGAAAACCTGGAAGCCTTACGGAGGCGGATTGAAGAGGATTTTGGTTTGGTAGCCTTTGAATACCAGAACGAAGTTTCCGGTCCGACTCCACTGCCTTTGGAAGGGATGGTCGAACAGTTACCGGTCGTCAAGGAAATTCCACCTGATTTGGAGGAGAATATCAACCGTCAGCGCAGCCAGTTGCGGCGAATGGGAGCCATCAACCCCGATGCTCATGCTGAATATGTGTCTGTAAAAGAACGCTATGAATTTCTTGTCCAACAGGTTGCGGACTTAAAGAAGGCTGACCAGGACTTGCGGGAGATTATTGCGGAACTGGATGGATTAATGAAGACCGAGTTCCGCAAGACGTTTGATGCGGTAGCCATAGAATTCAAGGAAAATTTTGCTCGATTGTTTGGCGGTGGTTCGGCTCGATTGATATTGGAAAACGAAGAAAATCCCACGGAGGGAGGCATTGACATTGAAGCACGATTACCTGGCAGACGGGAGCAGGGGTTATCTCTGCTTTCCGGCGGGGAACGCAGCCTGACAGCTGTTGCATTGATTTTCTCTCTCTTGAAGGTTTCGCCCACTCCATTCTGTGTGTTGGATGAAGTTGATGCGATGCTGGATGAAGCCAATGTAGGGCGTTTTTGTGAACTTCTTCAAGAGTTGAGTCACAATACTCAATTCATTGTGATCACTCACAATCGCAACACGGTTCAGGTGGCGGATGTGATTTATGGCGTAACCATGGGGAAAGACACCGCCAGTCAGGTCATCTCCTTGCGGTTAGATGAGGTCAGTGAAGAGATGGTGCGCTAGAAAAAGAAAACCGGGGGTAATCCCCGGTCTTCTTTTTCTCGTGGAAAAAGGCAGGGATCAGAATCCCAAACCGGGTGGAAGGGTTGGCACGGTTGGTACTTTATTGACCCAGTTCTCGTTTCGTTCAATCTTCAGGCTGGCTTTGGTTTCCTCCAACCAGGAGTCAAATTTCTGCTGCTTGAGGGTATTGAGGCGGTTCTCGCTGATCGGCCGACGTTCCTTTCCCAACAGCTGGATGATGTGATATCCAAATTGAGTTTGTACCGGCTCGCTGATTTGTCCGATTTCGGTCATGGAAAATACGGCATCTTCAAACTCGCTGACCATTTGCCCGCGCTCGAACCAGCCTAAATCTCCACCGCTGTCCTTGTTTGATGTGTCGGTTGAGAATTGAGCCGCAAGTTGTGCGAAATCGGCGCCGTTTTTGAGCGCTTCGACCACCACAGCGGCTTCTTCGGGAGTGGCGACCAGGATATGACGTGCCCACACCCAATCATCTTCAGTCGGGATATCTTTGGTAATGGCATCAAAGACCTTTTGATACAACAGGGATGAGCGCACAATCTCTCGGAAAGTCTTTTCATCAATTTGGGCTTCAGTTTTCAGAGTGGTCAGGTAATTTTCTAAACCGGATTTGAAACCTTCCTCGGTCATTGGAGTGGGCGTGGGGAAGGGTGTGCTGGTCGGTCCGGCTGTGGCGGTTGCTTCAGGTGTTTCGGTTGGTGCTTCGGTAGTTTCGGGTGATTGAGTGGGAGTGGGTGCCTCGGTGGGGGTAGCGGTGTATGGCGCCAGGGTTAACTGCTGAGGTGAATAAGTGGCCGTGCTGAATGGCGGAGCGGTTGGGGCTATGGTCGGTGTGCCGGCCGGGAAGTAACCAAAAGCTTCTTGAAATGCCTGTTCCACCTCTTCATCCGTTACCGTGATTCCTAATTTTTGGGCTTCCCGCCGGATGATAGCCTCATTGATCAACTCATCAATAACCTGATTGCCTAATTGAGTTGGATCATTGAGTTTGGACACATTTAACTGAATTTGAGAGGAGAAGTAATTGGCTGAATTAGGGTCGGATTGAAAGAGCTGCTGATACTGGGCTAATTGGATGGTGTTTTGGATGAGTTGAAAACGATCAAAACGAGCGCGGTTTTGAAATTGCTCCAGGGTGATTTTTTCTCCGTCCACTGTGGCCACGGGACGCATATTTTGCAGGTAGAGGGTGTCTAACAACCCATAACCCAGAATCAAAACCACTGCAACGGCAATGACAATCGTTGCGATCAACACAATGCGGCGTTGCTGCCGTTCTTTTTCAACCCGGCTTTGTTGTTTGCGGGAAACTACAGCAGGTCGGGTGTTTTAGCCATCTGAAAAACCTTTCCTAATCAAAAAATAGAAAAGGGCATTGGGCGTGTTTTTGCCCATGCCCTATGAATGTGCCAGCGGAATAAGAACTAACGGATTGCCTCACTCCAATCTTCGGCAACAAAGGGGAGCAGGGCAAGGTGACGGGCACGTTTGATTTCGCGTGCCAGGGCCCGCTGATGTCGTGCGCAGGTACCGGTTTGACGTCGAGGTCGGATTTTGCCTTCCTCGGTGATGTACCGGCGTAAAAGGTCCACATTTTTGTAATCAATTGCCAGATCTTTATCAGCGCAGAACTGACAAATTTTGGGCCGGGCGACAAATCGCCGCGGACCGACAACCTGTTCGTTCTCGCCTGGAATTTGGTCGGTCATACTATCTTACTCCTAGAACGGATATTCGTCTTCAAGTTCTTCTTCCTCGCTTTCTTCAAGCGAGGGAGAGGTTTGGGGTTGGGCATTATCACGGCGGTCACCAAGAATCATCATTTCGCTGGCGACAATTTCAACGGAAGTGTGTTTGACTCCTTCCGAATCTTCCCACCGGCGGGTTTGAAGCCGTCCTTCCACATAGACTTGCTGTCCTTTGGTCAGGTATTGTTTACAAATCTCTGCCAGATTACCCCACGTTACCACATTGAACCATTCGGTTTCTGTGTGCCGTTCACCATCTGCCGTATTCCAGGTACGGCTTGTCGCCACACTGAAGGTGGTAACCGGTCTACCGGAAGGTGTATAACGCATTTCCGGATCGCGTCCCAAATGGCCGATGATCATGACTTTGTTAAGACCGCGGCTCATGATATACTCCCGAAAATAAGATTCCGTATGTCAATCGCGGTTGACGATTAAAAAGCGCATTACCTGTTCCTGAAAGCGCAAGTTGCGTTCCAGCTCATTGCTGAAAGCAGGCGGCATGTTCATGTCAAACAAAATGTACTGGCCTTCGCGGCGTTTGTTAATCGGGTATGCTAAACGCCGTTTTCCCCAGCGATCAATTTTGCTGACAGTTCCGCCGGCTTCCGTGATCCAACCTTTGACCTTTTCAACCAGTCCGTCAACGGCTGTGTCGTCCAGTTCCGGTTGGAGGATGAAAACCAACTCGTAGCTGCGCATAAAGGGATTCCTCCTTTCCTTGGGATTGCCCTTTGTTCCCGCCGCAGGCGGGTCAAAGAGCGGAAAGCAATGTTGTAGTTCTGTGTTGCCAGCCGATGTAGTTTACTACAAAACCGCCTTTTTGGGTAGACATGATTTCTTAACGATCCTAATTTTGCCGAAAACGATAAATTTCTGATAAAGTATACTCATAATTCATCAACCGGAGGTTATTCATGAAAGTAGAAATTTTATTCCGCCCGTCTTATTCAATTGCCAAGGTGCTTCTCGATCCCAACGAAGGTATCATCGCTGAGAGCGGCGCAATGGTGGGTATGTCTAACGATGTTCAAGTGGAAACCAAAATGCGCGGCGGTTTGCTGCAGTCTCTGGCGCGATCGGTTTTGGGCGGCGAGTCTTTTTTTGTCAACACCTATCGGGCTTCTGCCCGCGGCGGTGAACTTTTGCTTGCCCCGACTTTACCGGGGGATGTGTTCACGACGGAATTGAGCGGAGAGACTTACCTCGTTCAATCCGGTTCTTTCCTGGCTTCCTCGGAAGGGGTGGTGACGGATACAAAATGGTCTGGAGCACGTACTTTCTTCGGCGGTGAAGGGCTGATTATGTTGCGTTGTAGCGGGGCGGGTACTTTAATCTTATCCAGTTATGGCGCTATTCACGAATTATCACTGGCCGCTGGTGAAACCTACACGGTGGATACCGGTCATTTGGTGGCGTTCAGCGAGAAAGTGGGCTTTAAGGTGCGACCAATCGGCGGGCTCAAGGCCACTGTATTGGGTGGTGAAGGGTTGGTGGTTGACCTGACCGGGCCGGGACGGGTTTTACTTCAAACTCGGAGCGAAGGAGCCTTTCTCAACTGGCTGCTCCCCAAAATCCCCAAACGCTCCAGCGATTAGACTTTTTCCGGAATCAAGCTGTCGGATGATGCTTGCCGGTAAAATTCACGGAATGCGCGGCTTTCTTCCAGCAGGGAACGCAGTCGCGCTTCCATTTCTCTTGCCAGCAATGGGTCTGGAATGCCGCCTTCAGCAATGGTGAGGGATTGTCCATCCCGTTCCATAATCCGGATAAATCCCTTACCTGCCAGCCACTCAATCCCTGTGAGAATGGTCTCCTCACGTTGATTGAGGGCAGCAGCCATTCGGAGTAATGATGCTTTACCGCTGTTTTTCTTAAGCACATATTGGATCATGCCGGTCAGAGCGTGTAAAAAGGATTGTGGCTTGTCAACAGGAGGTTCAAGCCACCCCAGGATGATTCTTGAGGCTCTTACTTGTTGAATTGCTTCGGATAGTACTTTCTGAGAAGGCGGGGGTGTACAAATGACCAGTGTCTCTGCCGGGGTCAGTTCCCAACGCTGTTTTACCGGTATATCGAGAGTGACCGCTCCATCCGCCCAGAAAAGAATTTGTTCGGAGGGAATGTTTTTTCGGGTAATTTCCTCTATAAGAGATTGGGAGGTACGAAAATCAATCACTTCCAACCGTGTGGTTTTGGAAATTGTAATGGAGTCCATTTCCAGTGGGCGGGCTACGATCCATTCCAGTTGAACTTCCAAATCACCGCCAAAATTGACCGGCCGGGCATGGTAAGCAAGGTCAAATCGTCCCTCTGGAAGCATGGAACGAGCGCCTTGCCACCAGATGACCCGGCGGGTGTTCCCCTCTTCATCCTCAACAATTGTCATCAGGTGTTCCTGTGTTTTACCAATGGGGGTTGAATCCAGCAGGGTGAGATTGCGGCTGGCGAAAACCAAAGGCGGATTGCCTGCGCCGAATGGAGCCAGCTTTTCTAATTCCTCGATCCACTTTAAGTCCAGTTCGTTGATTTTTAGCCATGCATCTACGGTAATGGCGGGTTTTTGCTGGTGATGAGTGCGCTGGTATTCTACATGAGCAGATACCCGTCGGCGGAATTCGTGAAAGTTTTCAGGTTGTAGAGCCAGACCAGCAGCCATTGGATGGCCTCCGAAGCCGATCAGCAGGTGGTTGGCGCTGGCAATCGCCTCGGTGATGTTGATGCCCTCCACAGAACGAGCCGAACCACGCATGGGTTGGCCGGGGGGTGAACTCAATAAAATCACCGGGCGTTGGAAGATCTCCGCCAGCCGACTGGCAACGATACCGTTGATGCCTCCGGGCCATTCGGGATGGTGTAAAACCAGCACAGCATAATCCAGCACCCGCGGGTCCTGATCAATCTGCTGCAAAGCAGCCAGGAATACCTGATCGGTAAGAAACCGGCGTTGGCTGTTATAACCTTCTAATTGAGCAGCAAAAACGGCAATGGCTTGGGAATCGGTGGATAAAAGGAAATTGACTACGGGATTTGCATCTCCAAGCCGGCCGATGGCGTTCAGGCGAGGAGCAAGGCTGAATCCGATGTGCTGTTCGTTGAGATGGGCAGGGTTAATTTCAGCGTTCTGCATGAGTTGAAGAAGCGCCGGCCGGCGGGGATTGCGTAACATCTCCAATCCGCGTTGGACCCAATAACGCGTGTCCCCGCGCAGGACTGCAACATCCGCGATACATCCCAACGCAACCAGATCGAGATGTTCTTCGGCTATTTCGGGTTTACTGGCCTGGTGGCACAGGAGCTGGGAAAAGACGAATGCTGTCCCCACACCGGCAAGAGTGTGCATGGGGTGATCTTCCGCCAAGCGCTGAGGATTGATAATGGCATCTGCTGAGGGGAGTGAGGTGGGGAGTGCATGATGATCGGTAATCACAAAGGTAATCCCGTGCTGCTTTAAGAATTCAGCAGCGTTGTGTGCGCTGATGCCTGTATCGCAGGTGAGAATCACCTTTACACCATTGTTCAGCATGCGTTCTAAACCATTAATATGGACACCGTGGGACTCACGCTCACGAACGGGGATGTAGTATTCAACCTGACCACCAAGCGACCGGAGTGTTGATACCAGCAATGTGGTGGCTGTTTGTCCATCCACATCAAAGTCGCCCCAAACAGCGATTTTCTTACCGGTGCGGATTGCCTCGTGGATCAAGTTCACCCCTTTTTCCATGTCCGGCAATTCGCAGGGATCAGCCGGACGATAAAATCGAGGATCTAGAAAAGCCCGGGCTTTCTCGAAAGTCTTAAGACCACGTCGGACAAGGGTTTGAGCCAGCAGGGAATTATCCCCGGTGAAGTGCCGGATGTCTTGTGGGATGGGAATGTTCTCAGCGTCTAACCAGATACGCTCAATGCCCGGAAACAGTCGTTTCATTTAGAACTCGGTCTCACCAATTTGATCGAAAGCAATGTCTAGCCGGTCATCATCTATTTCTTCATCCATCTCGTCCTCCGCGCTCCCGGCGGTAATTCCTCGATTGCACAGGGAGCGATAGACGCATATGGAACAATGCTGCTCTTGGGAGGTCAGCGGGAAATAGGTTTTGGCATAATGTTCGACTTGTTGAATCAATTCGAGGATGTACTCTCCGTCACGTTCGGCCTGCTTATAGGAATAATGGAAGTGTTCGGGACTTAGCGGATCAGCCGTGAACCAGTAAATCATTTCGATCTGTTCCGGCGTATAGGTGCTTGTCTTATCCAATGCGTTGGCGCACTTCCACAAAAGAAAAGGATACAGGCGAGTCTGAATTCGGCGGGCAAGAACGCCACGCGGAGGTTTACGCCGACCGGTTTTCCAATCCACGATGATGATCTTCTCGGCTGGTTGAATGGCGATCAGATCGAATTTAGCAATGAGGCGGTAATTTCCGTAAGTGGTCTGAAGGGTGTGTTCAACAAAACGTCGCTCCGGTAAAGGGGAAGGCTGGCTGCCGAGGTAATCTTCCCACCAACCCAATAAGGTTTGGTCATAAGCCTGAGCAGCGATTTTTTCCACAGGCAAGCCAATTTGATGTTGCTGTACCATCTGATGGAAAATTTCTCCGCGGCGCAAATGCTGTTCGTGTTCAAGCACCGGCTGGGATTGAATTGCAGGCCAGGGTTGACGCAGCAAATAGCGTAATTCAAAACGACGGGGACATTCAACAAAATCCTGTAAATTATTCTGGCTGAAAGAAAAATCAGGTGGAATTTTCACGGCGGTATTCCTCCCAGAACTTTTGAAGATGAACAAAGGGCAACGCCGGGGAGTTTTCGTTTCCCTGCATTTCTTTTCCGGTGTTCCAGGTAATGACAATCGAACGGCGGGCACGGGTGATGCCAACGTACAACAAACGCAGGCGTTCGGCGCAGTACTCCAAGCGCGCCTGTTGAGTGGCAATCCCTTCTTCCAGGTAAAGGGAAGTCAATTCTTGACTTGCGAGGGCTTTCAACAGGTTGAGCGCTTCGGCTTCCAAATTGAGTTGATTGCGGACAAAATATTTTTCAGAATAATACCGGTCAAATCCTTGGGCAGAAGGGAAGTCATAGTTATTGACCGACATGAGGTAAACTCGGTCCCATTCCAAACCCTTGGCTTTGTGAATGGTGGCGACCACCACTTTTCCCGGCTGTAAATCCGGATCGAAACCCGGTTCTTCCTCGCTGAAACCGAGGATGCGCCGTTCGTTACGGGCGATCAACCCCAGTTCCTCGACAAATTGTGATAGCTGCCATTCGGGATGGCGTTGAGCCGTGCGTCCTAAAAGGAGTGCGAGGCTGTGTGCCAGGGCTAATTGGGTTGGCTGACGAAAGATATCCTGTGCAATGGTGAGAATCAACTGGTCAATGGGCAGTAAGATGGCTTGCTGCCAGCGGCGCATGCGCAGAGCAAAGACCTCCAACATTGGGATGACCTGCTCATATAAATTATCCCGGTGATGAAGTTCCTCCAGCCAGTTGTTTTCCGAGCGGGGGTAGAGATAATTTTCCGGTTGTGAATTGGTCAACAATAATTGAGCGGCCTGATGAATGACCTCCTTTTCAGGTGCATTTGCTGTGTAAACCAGGGGGATTACCTCTTTAAATGCTTCAACAAGTATTCTGGGGTCTGCGGCTTTGTTGAGACTTTTAAGAATTTTTTCCAGAATGGCTGCGGTTTGGCGGGTGGTCTGGCTTGATTGAAGCAATTCAATCACGGGGAGGCCAGCGGCTTTGAGTGCATTGACAACTTTACTGCCGCGTTCATTCCGGGGTACCAGTACAGCCACAGTTTGATCACTATGTTCCGGCAGCCACCTCTTAAGCGAGTCAACCACCGCCTTGATTTCCCCATCCGATGAAAACTTTTTCTTTATAAGGTAAATTTCATTGGGTTCATCTGGGGGGTTGGGCTGGGGATCACCGGCTGGTGTTGGGCGGATGTAGGGTGGAGTCAGCGCATTTCTCAGTGCTTCAACCGGATGGTCATGGATCGTCCACCGAATCAGTTCATTCGCCAGACGAATGATGCTGAGGGTTGAACGTCCCGAATCCGGCAGGTCGTAGGCACGGACGCTGTTCAGTTCAAGAAAACGGCGCAGGTATTCGGGGCTGGCTGTGGTAAAGGTTTCGTATATAGCCTGATTAGGATCGCCCACCCGCACCCAATTACCGTTTTCTCCAGCCAGCCGTCGTAAAATTTCCTCTTGAAGGCGCGAACTGTCTTGGGCTTCGTCCTCTAATATAAAGGGAAAACGGAAGCGCAACCGCTGCAAATAATCCGGATCGCTGTTCAACACGTTGAGGGCCAGCCGAATCAGGTCATCAAAATCAATCAGACTGCGCAGCACCAGTCCGCGCTGGTAGGTGTCGTAAATATCCAATCCGAATTGAAGCAGAGAATGATGGTAATGGGTCTTGCCCAATTGATCACGGATTTGTTGTGGGGTAAGCTGCAAATCTTTTGCCTGACGAATAAATGCCCGCGCTAACTTTACCAGTAAGTCCTCCCATTTTTTGGGCAGGTCGGAATTTCTTTTAGGGTCGGAATTGGGATTTGACCATTCTAAAATAAATTCGGGGTGAGAACGCATCCACCCGGATACGGCCGTCTGAATAATCTCATCGCTGTCGCGCTCATCGGCGATGTTGAAACGGTCGGAAAGACCAGCAAGGTCGGGGCGCTCACGAACAATGTCATGGGCCAGACCGTGAAGGGTGCGAACGCGGTAGTTCATATCGCGCATCAAGCCAAACTCTTCCACAAAGGCGCCGATTCGGCTGGCGAAATTATCCACTGCGGAATTGACCAAAGTAACGATTAAGACTTCCTGGTCTTCGTTAATCTGTCCACTTGTAATAATTTGGGCAGCCAGCAAAGAAAGGGTGTACGTTTTTCCACTGCCCGGAACGGCCGATACACCCATCCATCCGCCTGAATAATTCAGGATTTGATTTTGATGGGGGCGGGGTTGATACCGTTTATTCATTTCCTGCCTCTTGCTGATGCAGCCGGCGCAGTATTGCCTGTAAAGCCAGTAATAAAGCCCCGCGTTCCTCGGCGCCTCGCTCGTTGATTCGGCTTGTGCATAGGAATATATGATCAGCGCAGCGGTAGGTCAACCCTCGAATGATTCTCATGAGGGATTGCTGGTTGGTTTCGTATTCTTCCACGTCAGTCCACAACCTTCCCGACTGCCAGTTGCGGCTGAGGATATAGGGATGAGTGAGTGGCTGGAAGAGACGCTCCCACCAACCCAAGTTCCCGCAATCCAACCAAAACTGAAAGCGCACCGAGCGATTGCTGATGAGGAATGAGTACGCTGGTGAAATTAAGACAGCATTCTCTTCTTCCGCAGGTGTCAGATAAAGGGCTGATATGACTCCTTGCCTGACCATGTTCAAATATTCCAGCCCCGTCGAAAAGTTGGTCTGTTGTGTGCGTGCCGGCTCAATGACCTGCCGAAATTTCTGAATGGATTCGATTAAACGAGCGGTCACGGTCGCATCGTCGAGATGATCGTGAAATCCGTAACCGGGTTGAGAGAGCCCCTCCCCAAAGAGGAAGGCATAAAAGTCATCCAGCTCCTCTTCTTCTCCCCGTTCAATATAATTTAACAACCATTCGCGCAAATGAGAATAGCGTAAGCCGGCTGCATAGGTGATTCTTTCGCGTCCATCTACCCCGATTTCCTCAAAAGGACGTAGAGGGAAAGATTGATTTTTAGAAGAGAAACCCATCTGCACTAACAGGTCAGCACGCACCAAATCGAGTTCAGCAATGCAATGAACCAACATGGAGCGAATTTCCTCTCGATTGGGCGGCATGTCCCAATGTGGGTGGGCTAATTTTGCGAGGGTCATCAATGTGCGTGCTGCCGGTTCATCATAGAGACTGCGGGAAGGACGGTGGGAGCGGGCGGGAATCTGGTACTCTTCCAACCGGTTTACGATTGAAAAACGCAGCGAATCCGAGACGAAGGGTGCCAGCACGGCAATTTCACCCGGTGCCACTGCTTTTTGGTGTATTAATTCGTTAATGGTTTGGCAGACCTGATCCACCATTTCCGGGTAAAAACGGGCGGGTAAATGGGTAAAAGCCGTTTTGATTTGAGGATTCAGTTTCTCGGTTTTCAACTGGCGCTGAACAGCCATCACCATAGCAGATTGGAACTGGCGGACAGGCAAAGGGCAAATCAGGCTGGGTGGAAATTCCACAATCTCATCACAAAAGTCTGCCAGCGAGGCTGCTGATAGTGGATCGGCTCCCAGGAAGATACGGTGTCCACCATGCTGATCGAAAATAAGCAAGGCTGAATCAAAAACCGGCAGCCATTCGCCGATGACATCGTGAGCGGCAGGAGCGTCCTCTTCGATATTATCGTAAATCAGATGACGGAATTGGGATTGCAAATAATTACGAACCAGAAAAGAGCGCCACAAGTAATGATTAAACAATTCAATTTGCAGGGAAAAATCCAGCAAGTTATGCGCCAGACAAAAATCTCGAAAAGCATTCAAGCATTCCTGGGCTTGATCGAATACGATCAAATGCTGAGGCTGGCCATTCCAGGCTTGTTTTAACCGTTCACTCAGGGTAGTATGAGCAAAACCAACCAATGCCGCTTTATTGAGGTTATCCAGAAGCTGGGAATAAAGCCGGTTACGATCAATTACCAGTTGTTCAAAGTAACCTTGATTAAGAAATGGCTCGACAACTTTAGCCATATAATACTGAGCTGTTTCGAGGGTTAGAAACAAAGGTGGATTGTGAGGCTGACCAAATCCCACTTCAGCACTGATGGCTGGCCAGAATAGTTGAATAGTACGCTGGCTAAGACCACCCAACGTAACAATGGTTGGGAGACCGCCAGGTGGAAGCGAATTTTGGGTGAGGTAATCATAATATGGTCGAGCCAGCGTGCGCTGCGGAAGTAAGATCAAAATCTGTTCTGCCGGGATGCCATTTTCCAGCAGGAAAGCCAGACGCGCCAGGCCCGCGGTGGTTTTTCCGCTGCCCGGTTCCCCCTGTAAGTAGATTTTTCGGTTCAGGGGGTTTTGGGCGATTTGGATTTGTTCGGGGAATAAGTTTGGCAGGCTCATTTAGGGTCAATCGTTTATTCCGGCGATTGCGTGTAGCAAAGCACGAGTTAATCGGGCATCATCTGCTGCTCGGTGAGAATTGGGCAGGGGAATCTGAAAACTTCTGCCGGCTTCTTCCAGTTTAAAGAACCGATATGCCCGCCGGGTTGTATCCCATTCACCTCGAAACGCGGCATACAACTGCATGATATCAAAGGTGGCAAACCTTTCTTTCCAGACAAGTTTATAGATTTCATAAGATTGGCGCATCATGCGCAGGTCGAATTCTGCGTTGTAAACAGCAATCTTGCGGTTAAGCAAAAGCCCGCGTAAGTTGGCCCAGACGACCGGAAAAGTGGGGGCTTTTGCCACCATTTGATTGTCAATCCCATGTATGGCAGTCAAATCCGGTGGGATTGGTTTGAATGGCTTCACAAAGGACTCGAACAAGGTTGAACCATCATCGTCAATAACGGCAATTTCGACAATTTCAGCGGTTTTATCCAGACCGGTAGTTTCGGTATCTATGAAAACCGGCTTTTCACTGAGCCACTGACGGGCTTTTTCAATCACCTGTTGCCGGTAAGGATGGGTCAGAATCGTCATGGGACTAATCTAAACGCCAGTAGGCAAACTCTTCAGCATAAACGGTGAAGTTAGGGGTGTTACGAGCAGCAATTACGATACCGTATGACCCGGGTTCTGTGAAGGTGTTATCACTGATCTCACGGATTTTAATGCCATTCACATAGAGTGTGTAATTGCTATCCACTGCATAAACCCCAATTCGATTGGTTTGGTTAGGGCCAGTGCGAATAGCATCATTGACATTACTACCCTCTGCAAGGTTGACATATTGCTCTCCGTCCCAATAGCCAAAAGCCCATTTTCCATCACAGGTTAATTGAAACCAATATCCCTTGACAAAATCCGGTGAACGAAAAACTAATCCATAGGTATCTAGTCCGCTGCATTCACCGGTGCGAACAAGGGTTTCAAGGTAGGCATTTCCAATTTTTGTCCCGCCGGTGCGCCACCCCCGATAGCCGGTGGCGTATCGGCTGGTAAGTATCATTGCGCCATTTTCGACCCGGATGAAGGTATAATCGTCATCATAGGGTTTATCTTGTAATCCAAACGAACGGCCACTATCGAGTGTATCTACAAAAGTGGGGGCACCTAAAACCTGTCGGGGATCATCGCTGATGGCGGTGGGGGTGGGCGAGGGATCCGGAGGGGGAGTTGGTGTGGATATTAATATGTTCGGTTCGGTGGGTTGGTTTATAGGAGGGGGTGTATCGGATGGGAGCGGTTGAACGGTCGGCTGGCTGGTCAGGATTGCGGAAACCTGTGTACCCACCAGATCAACGGTCGGTGTTGAGATGCCACCTGTTGGTAAATTGCAACTGCTCAGAAAAAATAAAAGGATGATGAAAGAGCGGATCCATTTCTGCATGGCTGTTCCTTTGACGTATCGAACCATTGATCAAACCATTTTTCAATCATTATGATTATAATCGGATTCGGCTGGCAACAAGGATAATTCGAACGAATTTTCGATGAAGACAATTGCATTTTATAAACCGTACGGCGTTCTAACTGCCTTTCGTGATAGCGAAGGACGACTAACTCTAAAAGATTACATTCCTATTCCTGGAGTCTATCCGGCTGGGAGACTGGATCTGGACAGTGAGGGGTTATTGATACTGAGTGATGATGGCAGGTTAATTCACCTATTAACTGATCCGCGTCATCGTATTCCCAAAACTTATCTTGTGCAGGTGGAAGGCAAAATGACCCCCGAAGCACTGGTTGCTCTGCAAAGGGGTGTGGTGATCAAGGGACAAAAAACCCGGCGCTGTGAGGCATTAATCATACCTGAGCCGATCCTTCCGCCGCGAAGCAAGCCAATTACCCCCCATTCTGAAACCTCGTGGTTGAGATTGGTGTTGCAGGAAGGTCGTAAGCGGCAGATTCGCCACATGACGGCTGCGGTAGGATTTCCTACACTTCGTTTGATCAGGGTGGCAATCGGTCCGATTACTCTGGAGGGTTTACAACCGGGAGAGTGGCGTGAATTGGGGGTTGAGGAAGTCCGGCGTTTGCAGGAATACAGTCAACCTGCCCGGCGTGTATAATTACAATAAATCAATTCATTGCATGCATCTCTTTCATGAAAACCCAAATTATTCGTCTGGAAACCCATGATGATTACATCTCGATTCGCGACAAGATGTCTTGGAGTAAAGCAAGACGGATCCTTCTGGTGTTTCCTAGACGACACCCGCCGGCTTTGCAACGGCTGGACTTAATTCTTCTCCAGCGGCAGGCAAAAGCCCTTGGTGGTCAGGTTGGACTGGTTACGCAGGATAAAGACCTGATCCTGGAGGCTCAGGAAGTGGGTTTACCGGTTTTCCCAACTATTCCAGCCGCTCAACGAACCACCTGGCAGTCGAATTCCCGGCGGCGAAGGCTGCTCCGATTCCGTAAGACACGAAAAACCGATCCTCAAACAATAAGGAGTTTACTAAACGAGACCCACCCTCAATCGGAGAATATCTGGCTGCGTTTGATATTTTTCGTGCTTGGAGTGGTGAGTTTTAGCGCTTTGATGTTATTCTTTCTTCCCTCTGCTACCATTGTGCTGAAACCTTATCAGGAAGAACAATCTATTGAAATGCGAATCCGGACAAGTCCACGAATTGAAGTGGTTTCGCCTTCGGGTTTATTGCCGGCTGAGGTTTATACCGTTGTGGTGCGAGGGTCTCTGGCTGGGGATGCCACCGGCATACAACCGGTCGGTGAAAAAAAAGCGAGCGGGACGGTCAACCTCATCAATCTGACGAATGAGCCAGTTATTGTTCCACAGGGAACTATTCTGAGGACTTTTTCTGAACCGGTGGTTCGGTTTGAAACGACCCAAAATGTGACTTTACCGGCTGGTAACGGGCAATCCCGTGAGGTAAACGTGCGCGCGTTAGTGGCAGGGAGCAAAGGAAATGTACCCGCGCGGGCTTTGGGAACGGTGGAAGGAAGTCTTGGATTGACCGTAGCAGCCGAAAATCCTCAAGCGATCTTCGGCGGCAGTGACCGACAAGGAAGGGTAGTCAGTGAGCCCGATGCAGTGCGATTGTATGACACGCTAATTACTTCTCTGGCGGAAAATGCCGTTGAGGAATTACAAAAAATACTCCCTGACAGAAAAATACTACTTCCGGAAACACTGATTATTGAAAGGGTACTCGAAAAAGTTTATCAGCCCGCACCCGGCGAACTGGCTGACCGCTTTGTGTTAAATTTGCAGGTTGAATTTTCGGCTTGGGCATACGATTCGTCTCAAATTGAACGGATATTAACCGATGCAATGAATGCCAATCTCCCTGTTGGAATGGCAACGGTTGAAGGCACGTTTCAATACCGTGAAATAGGACAAATTACTTTCAGAGAAGATGAGTGGGCTGAATTTACCCTCGCGGCAAGCAGGTTGATTAAGGCAGATGTTGAAGCGGCTCAAATAACCGCCGCAGTGCGGGGGTTGCCGCCAGAACAGGCCGTCGAAATGATCAACCATCAAAACCAGCTGGCAGCCCCGCCGGAAATCCTCATCCAGCCGTCTTGGTGGAAGCGGTTGCCTTTTCTTACTTTTCGGATGGTTGTGATGGAGGAATAATGAAGGGTGAACGTGGGCGGGTACTGGCAGTGGATCCGGGTGAAAAACGAATTGGATTAGCAATTTCCGATCCAACCGGCACGATTGCCAATCCTCTGCAGGTGCTAAAACATGTTTCGCGATTAATTGATGCCGCCAGTATTGTGCAAATAGCTGAGGAATGGGGGGTTGTTGAGATTGTGATCGGACAGGCGCTCGAGCTGGATGGAACCCCTGGCGTGATGGGGAGAAAAGCGCAGCGGCTAGCCGAGGCCATTCGCTCTCAAACCGAAATCCCGGTAGTCTTGTGGGATGAAAGTGGGAGTACCCAAACTGCTCGTCAAGCCAGACAGAAAATGGGCATAAAACGAAGTCAGCGGCGCGGTCATATGGATGATCTGGCCGCAGTGGTTATCCTCCAATCTTACTTAAATAACCGCGATTCCGTCTTTCCAACCGAGGAATTGTAAGAATGGGAAAATCGAAAAATCCACGCTTTTCATTTGGCTGTTTTGTGTTGCTGTTGATTGGTTTCATCGGTTTGATTGGTTCGGGCTGGTTTCTGAGTCAAATTCCCTCCCTCGCGGAAGCCCAATTTGGTTTTTCCAGTTCACGACTGGATCTCATTGACCGATACTGGTATTCTTTACGCTTGATCATCAATCAAGAGGACTTGGTTACTCCACTAAATGACCAGGGGTCACCGCGTGTATTTGTTATTCAAAGCGGGGAAACGGCAGAGCAGATTGCCCTTCGGCTGCAACAAGAGGGTTTAATTCGTAATGCTGAAGCATTTCGGGATTATATGGTTTATTCTGGATTAGATACGGCAATTCAAGCCGGAGAATATGAAATCAGTCCGGCATGGAATGCGATTGAAATTGGACATCATCTGCTGGATGCCACGCCCGATCAGATCACGTTTGTCATCCTGGCAGGGTGGCGAATTGAGGAAATCGCGGCTTCTTTACCAACGTCAGGACTTCAAATCACACCGGAGGAGTTCCTTCAATTTGTGCGCAATCCACCAGTGGAGTGGCATCCGGGGGGCAGAAATTCAGCCGGATTAAGTCTGGAAGGCTATCTTTTTCCCGGTGAATATCGCTTTAGGCGGGATGCCAGCGTACGCGAGGTAGTGGCTGCATTTTTGGAACGATTCAATCAGCAGGTGGATGCCAACCTGAGGGAGGCTTTCTCTCGTCAGGGTTTGACCCTGCATGAAGCGGTTACGCTGGCTTCGATTGTACAGCGTGAAGGAGTTGTTGAAGAAGAAAGACCGATGATTGCTTCTGTATTTTATAATCGTTTGAGGGCTGGAATGAAACTGGATGCCGACCCAACCGTCCAATATGCGTTGGGTTATAATTCTCTACAACAAACGTGGTGGACGAATCCACTCAGCCATAATGATTTAATGATTAATTCTCCATATAATACCTATCAAAACACCGGTTTACCACCCACACCCATTTGTAATCCATCCTTGAGCGCTTTACAGGCAGTGGCTTATCCTGCAGATTCACCTTATTTTTATTTTCGGGCTCGTTGTGACGGATTGGGCAGACATTCGTTTGCAAAAACATTTGAAGAACATTTACAAAATGCATGTCCATAATTGAAAGGGAAGGAGAAAGAAATGGAAGTTTTGGGTATTGATATTGGTGGATCGGGTATCAAAGGCGCGGTTGTTGATCCGGTAACCGGCTCTTTGCTGACTGAACGGCGGCGAATACCCACCCCCGAAGGGGCAAAACCAGAAGATGTGGCCGAAGCCTGTGCTGAATTGGTTCATCAATTTGGTTATGAAGGGGTGATCGGCTGTGGCTTTCCAGCCCCTATCTTACAAGGGGTTGCCATGATGGCGGCTAACATCCACCCGACCTGGATTGGGACGAATGTCAACGACTTGTTGACCCAATATACCGGCTGTCGGACTTTCACCCTGAATGATGCGGATGCTGCGGGTATTGCCGAAATGAAATTTGGGGCTGGTAAGGATGTTAAAGGAGTAGTGCTGGTAATCACGCTCGGCACAGGTATTGGCACGGCTATTTTCACCGACGGAGTTCTCGTGCCAAATGCGGAATTTGGTCATCTGCAAATTCGTGGAAAAGATGCTGAATGGCGTGCTTCGGATGCGGCACGACAGAAAAAAGACCTTTCCTGGAAAAAATATGCCAAACGATTGCAGGAATACTTGAGTGAGATGGAAAAGCTGTTCTGGCCGGAAATGATCATCATCGGCGGTGGATTAAGTAAAAATGCCGACAAATTCCTGCCATACCTTTCGGTACGGGCAAAAATAACGCCGGCACTGTTCCTGAACAATGCCGGCATTGTTGGCGCTGCAGTGTACGCCAGCCAAAAAACAGATTAGTTTATCCGCCTCCGCCGCCACCGCCGAATAATCCGCCTTCGGTCAGTTTACGCATGTCGCTGAATACCGCGCGGATATCCTCTTCGGTCAATGGCTGACCGGTATCTTTGTGCTTCAGAGCGCCCTCCCGAACCTTTTCGAGCGCAACTTCCTGAACGGTCAAGTCTCGGTTGAGGGCTTCTTTGACCAGAGCAGCTCCCGCCAGATAACCGATAATTGGATTTAGGGCAGTAACCACAATGGTATTGCGTGCAAGCCAACCTTCGGCTTTTGCCCGGTTGGCTTTGATTCCAACCACACACTTATCGGTAAATGCGCTAACAGCGCCGATCATCACATGCATCATCTCGAAGAGATCATGGGCAATGATTGGCATCATTACATTTAATTCGAGTTGACCGGCTTGAGAAGCCATCGCAACGGCAGTATCCAGCCCAATCACATGATACATGGCCATGTTCAGCATTTCGGCTAAAACGGGGTTGACCTTGCCGGGCATAATAGAGGATCCGGGTTGTACTGGCGGCAGGCGAATTTCATCCAGGCCGGTTGCCGGTCCCGAAGAAAGCAGGCGTAAATCATTGGCGATACGCGTAAGAGTGAGGGCGAGCGTGCGCAAGGAAGCAGAAAAATCCGCCATGTCCGCCATGGACTGCATGGACTCGAACAAATTATCGGAGGTATAAAGTTTCAAACCTGAAACCCGCGAGAGGACCTCTACCATGCGGGGGTGATATTCTGGATGGGCGTTCAAGCCGGTGCCGGTGGCTGTGCCGCCAATACCCAAACGGCGCAAACCTTCGGCAGCCCGTTCGATGCGTTCGCGGTCGCGCTCTACTGCCCGTGCATAGGCGCCAAATTCCTGACCCAATCGCACCGGAACAGCATCTTGCAAATGGGTGCGCCCGGATTTGACTATGTCATCGAATTCTACGGCTTTTTCTTTGAGTGCCTCGATCAGTTTTTGAATAGTGTAGGTTAACTCGTCCAATCGCCATAAGCAACCCAATCGAATGGCGGTGGGGATGGTATCATTGGTGGATTGGGACATATTGACATGGTCGTTGGGGTGAACCAGATATTCGCCAATTTTTCCGCCTAAGATTTGAGTTGCCCGATTGGCGATCACCTCGTTGGCATTCATGTTGTGGCTGGTGCCAGCGCCGGCCTGAAAAGGATCCACCACAAACTGGTCGTTCCATTGACCCGCCATAATTTCTTCACCAGCCTGAATAATGGCTTTGGCGCGTTGTTCGTCCAGCAAACCAACTGCATGGTTAACTTCGGCGGCGGCGCGCTTGATCAATGCCATTGACCAGATGAAAGCCCGGTAAGGGCGCATACCCGAAATGGGGAAGTTAAGGACTGCGCGCTGGGTTTGGGCGCCGTAAAGAGCATTTGCCGGAACCATGACCTCACCCAATGAGTCTCGCTCCACCCGTACATTCGTCTCAGTCATTGACTTTATTTACCTCCTATAGCGGATTTAATTGAAACAAAACAGGGTTGTTGCTCAGTGGTTAGGATGATTTATTTTTCTCCCAGTTTTATATCACCGGGATTTTCCGATTTCCACCGATAACAACCCTGCAAAGGATTTGAAAAAGACTATCCGGCTGCGCTGTAACCGGGCCCTTCCTTGAAGTATTCGTAATTTTTGGCAATATCCGGGGTTAAGTCCACTACTTCACCAGCCTTTAGCGTGCGGGTAGCCTCCAGGTGCACCGGTTCGCCATCATGATTTACGCCGTCATAAACTTCGGTAAAGCCGGGAGTACCCACCGGCATGGACTGACGCTCACCGCCACGGGCAACATAGGCAGATGGAACTTCATCCTCTGGGAAAATGGCAGCATAGGGGCATTCTGGAACACAAGCGCCGCAATCAATGCAGGTATCCGGATCAATATAAAACCAGGGATATTTATCCTCGGGTTTTCCGGGAACAATGCATTCTACCGGGCAAACGGTCACACAACCGCCATCGCGCAGACAAAGGCTTGTAATAATATGGGTCATCGCAACCTCCGTTTGGATGAAATGGAAAGGATTTAAATGCAGAGGAAAATTTAGTGATATTGGGGGAACAAATTGCTCAAGAATTGTGGGAAAAAATTGAAAATTCTCTACTCCAGACACCTCCCCGCGATTATTCTTTGGTTTTTTGACCAGTTTTGTAGTATTGGGATAAAGTTATTCTAGCCAGCCGATACCTGTTTGTCAAGCATTCCTCTACGATATAATAGGGTGATTATGAACTCACTACAGAAATCATCCCGTTTGGCTCCGCTTGTTTTGTTCTTGGGCATTCTGGCGGTCTCCACGGCGGCTGTTTTTATCCGTTTTGCTCAACTGGAGGCGCCTTCCTTGATCATTGCGGCTTACCGATTAGGACTGGCCAGTTTGATTTTACTGCCGTTTTCTATCAGACAGGCACGACGAGAAGTGACGGGGTTGCCAACCGTGAGCAAATTTCAAACCTTGCTGGCGGGTATTTTTCTGGCGGTTCATTTTGCTGCGTGGATAACCTCTTTGGAGCTGACTTCGGTTGCCAGTTCTGTTGTGCTGGTTACTACCACCCCATTGTGGGTTGCTATTTTTTCGCCGCTGTTTTTGAAAGAACGGATGAGAAAAGAGGTGTGGTGGGGACTGGGGCTGGCTCTTAGCGGTGGGGTGGTTGTGGCTGCCAGTCAGACATGTGCGTGGGAAGAAAGCCGGCTGGTTTGTGCCTCGCTGGCTTCCCTGTTTCAGGGTAAGGCTTTGTTGGGTAACTTTTTGGCTTTAATGGGGGCTTGGATGGCAGCCGGTTACCTGTTGGTGGGGCGGAAAGTGCGACCGTTGATTTCATTGCGGTCTTACATCCTGCTGGTGTATTCAACTGCGGCCGTAATTCTCATTGGACTGGCAATTGTGAATGGTTATTCGTTCACCGGATACTCATTACCTGTGTTTGGATGGTTCTTTTTGCTTGCCTTTATTCCTCAAGTGATTGGTCATTCCTCTTTTAATTGGGCGTTGCGATATTTGCCGGCGGCATTCGTTTCTCTGGCGTTGTTGGGGGAACCAGTGGGGGCAACCATTCTGGCCATGATCTTCCTGCGAGAGATGCCCTTGCTAAATGAAGTGATTGGCGGGGGAATGATTTTGGGTGGTATCTACCTTGCGTCCCTCGCCAATCGAGAATCCTGATCAGGCTTCACAGGGGATAATCGGGAGGTATTTCGGTTGGGGTGGTCCGCTTAATATCTGAGCGGGCATACAGGTAATTGATTTCTTTGAGTCGTTCCAGAATTACCGGGTTGAAGGCTTCAGGGTGAAGTCTCCAACACCAGTTGCCGCTGGCTCTGCCAGGCAGGTTCATGCGGGCTTCGTTGCCAAGTCCCAGTATATCCTGCATGGGCGCCAAAGCAAACACGGCAACCGAAGACCAAACGGCGCGAATCATATCCCATGAAATATCTTCGCCGGAGCGGGCGAGATAACGGCGGATAAAATCGCGTTCTTTTTCGGGAGCGCTCTGGTACCAGCCAAGGGCAGTATCATTGTCATGCGTACCCGTGTAGGCAACACAATTGGTTTCGTAGTTGTGGGGCAGGAAAGGATCCAATGGGTCTGTGGTAAATGCAAATTGAAAGACTTTCATACCGGGGAGATTGAACGAATCTCGTAATTCAACGACATCCGGTGTAATGACCCCCAAATCTTCGGCGATGATGGGTAGATCACCAAGAGCCTCGCGTATGGCATGGAACAATTCCTTCCCCGGGCCTTTAACCCAACGGCCAATTTCTGCGGTGGGCATGCCGTAGGGTACTTCCCAATAACCGGCAAAACCGCGAAAATGATCCAAGCGCACAATGTTCACCAGGCGTAAAGTGGCCTGCATTCGCCGAATCCACCACCGGAAGTTCTGCTGCCGATGAACCTCCCACTTGTAAAGGGGATTCCCCCACAACTGGCCGGTGGGAGAAAAGTAATCGGGTGGAACACCCGCTACGACGGTGGGTTTTCCCTCTTCATCCAGATAGAACAATTCTGGATTAGACCATGCATCTGCGCTGTCATAAGCAACGAATATGGGAATATCCCCAATGATCTGGATATTCTTTTGATTAGCATAGGCTTTCAGGTCAAGCCACTGGCGGAAAAACAAAAATTGCCGAAAGGCGTGGCGTTGAATGCGGTCAGCTTCGTTTTGTTTGAAAAGTTCAATTGCAGCTGGTTGGCGAGTACGCAATTCCTTCGGCCAATTTTCCCATGAGACACCCCCATGGGCTTCTTTGATTGCCATGAAAAGCGCAAAATCATTCAGCCAGTCTGCCTCATCTTGGATAAATAGATGATACTCGTTCTCGAGTTTGGGGTTCTTTAAGTGCTTGAAGTTTTCATACGCCCGGTCAAGAATTTTTAATTTCCAGTTGATAGCCTCACCATAATCAATTCGGATGGGATTAAATTCCGGGCGGTCGGTCAGATCACTTCGCCGTAAAAGTCCATCTTCTAAAAGCAGGGCTGGACTGACCAGATAAGGATTCCCGGCAAAGGCCGAAAAACACTGATAGGGTGAGTCGCCGTAACCCGTTGGCCCGAGGGGCAGTACCTGCCACAACTTACAGCCGGCTTCCGACAAAAAATTGATCCAGCGGTAGGCTTCTGGTCCAAGGTCGCCTATCCCATCCGGGCCGGGGAGACTGGTGGGGTGAAGGATGATTCCCGCGGCGCGTTCAAATTTCATTGGGCAATCTCCGTGTTTGAATATACTCGCCGGGCTTAACCTCGTTACCCGGATAATCTGATGATACCACATCCGTTCCAACTGTACCACCAGCATGCACGATTGTGCCATCGGGTACAAGGCTGTTGCGCCCAATCATAGCAAATTCCATATGGCCGTCGAGTTTTTCACCGATTTGACAATTCTTACCTACCTGAATCCGCTTATCCAGGATGGATCGCAGAATACGGGTGTTTTGATCAACAATCGTATTTGTGAGGATGATCGAGTCTTCAATATGGCAGCCGGAGCGAATGACCACTCCTGGTGAAAGTACCGAACGGATCACACTGGCACCTTCCTCAATCAGACAGCCATGGCATATCAAACTGTCTTCAACGGTGGAGCCTTTTTGGAGCAAGGCTGGCGGCCGCTCTTCCGTACGGGTGTGAATAATCCAGTCGGGGCGGTAGAGGTTGAAAACCGGCGGGTCGCATAAAAGATCCATGTGGGCTTGCCAGTAAGACTGCACCGTTCCAACATCCATCCAGTAACCTTCGTAGCGGTAGGCAAACACCCTTCGGCCAGTTTCCACAAGCCGCGGAAGGATGTTTTTACCAAAGTCATGTTGAGAGTCCTGCATGAGGTGATCTTCCCACAACGCTTCGTTGAGGGTATTTAAATTGAACAAATAAATGCCCATGTTTGCCAGAGTCGATGGCGGATTCTCTGGTTTTTCAACGAAAGAAGTAATTCGATGATTTTCGTCAATGCCAACAATTCCAAAGCGAGAAGCTTCCTCAATGGGGACATTGATGACGGCCACGGTTACTTCCGCCTGATTTTGCTGGTGAAATTCGATCATTGGGTTGTAATCCATTGCGTAAATATGGTCACCGGAAAGGATGAGAATCGTATCAATGTTGCCGCGCTTAATAAAAGTAAAATTTTGTTGAACGGCGTCGGCTGTACCGACAAACCACGTTGAACCACGCGCGCGATAAGGGGTAAGAATCCGCACGCCCCCCGTAAAATCGCGGTTTAAATCCCACGGGCCGCCGGCGCCAATGTGTTCAATCAAAGAATGCGGCCGGTATTGGGCTACCAGCATAACATCGAAAATGCGAGAATTGACACAATTCGAGAGGGGAAAATCAATGATGCGATATTTTCCAGCGAACGGCACGGCTGGTTTGGTGCGTTTGGCGGTCAAAACACTGAGGCGTGTGCCTTCGCCGCCGGCAAGTATCAGACTTCGGATTTTCATTTGGTCTTCTCCGCAAGTTCGAGGTAAATTTTGGCATACTCAATGGCTGATTTTTCCCACGAAAAATCCTGCTGCATGCCGTTGCGTTGAATGATGCGCCAGGTTTCTGTGTTGGGGTAAAGATTTAAGGCGCGTTCCAGTGCAGCGATGAACGCCTGAGGAGAAGCCTCCTCAAACAAAAAGCCGGTGGATTGTTGGGGATCATCATGATCTTGAATGGTATCTCTCAGCCCGCCAGTAGCGCGAGCCAATGGGACACAGCCATATCGCATAGCAATCATTTGTGCCAGGCCGCACGGTTCGTAACGGGAGGGCATGAGGAGTATATCACCTGAGGCATACATCCGACGGGCAAAACCGGCATCAAAGCGGATGATGGCACGCACCCGCTCAGGAAATTCGGCTTCCAAACTACGGCAGTCGCTCTCCAGCAGTGGATCACCCGTCCCAAGGAGGACGAGTTGCCACTTTGGGTTTGACATATGGCGCAGTCCGGCGATGGCAATATCAATCCCCTTTTGTTGATCCAGTCGGCTGATGACGATGAGCAATGGAGTATCCGCTTCGACCGGCAAGCCCAAATCTTCCTGGAGGGTTTTCTTGTTGAGCGAACGTTTTTCGAGGGTCTCAACGGAGTACCGTTCAATCAACGCCGGATCGGTTTGGGGATTCCAGGCGTCCTGATCGAGACCGTTCAAGATTCCGGATATCGAGGAGCGACGGGTTTTGAGGAAATCCTGTAATCCACACCCGAACTCGGGGGTTAAGATTTCTCTGGCGTATCCGGGAGAAACGGCGACAATTCGATCGGCAGCCAGTAATCCTAATGGTAAGGGGAACAGGGTTGCCCATTTGGGCAACCGCTTGTCTTTAGAACGTGGAATGCCGTACTTAATCATTGCCTCTTCGGCATCTTTTCCCATAAACGGCAGATTGTGAATGGTGAGAACCTTACCGATACCTTGAAATTCGGGCTGATCTTTCTGACGAATTTGTAAAGCATACAGGCTTGCGGCTGTGTGCCAGTCGTTAGCATGAATGATCTGCGGCCGCCAATCCAGATGTTTCATCATTTCCAAAACCGCCAACGAGAAGAAAACATATTTTTCCCCGTCCAGAGCAGCGTCACTGCTGTAAACGGGCATGTCCGGTAATATGGGAGGGCCTTCGATGAGGTAGACCGGCAAGCCATTCACTTCGGTTAAGAAGGCTTTGGCGGGCAGATCTTCTCCCGGGTGATCCACCAGAAAAGAGGCTACAAAACGGGGCTCGCGTACTTTCAGTTTAATTTCCTCGTGAAAGGGCAACACCAGTCGGACATCCATACGCGGACCCGGCCAGGCAGGAGGAATTAACTGACGCAGAGCGGGGGGAAGCGAGCCGGCTACATCTCCCAACCCCCCCACTTTAACCAGAGGTGCAGCTTCTGAAGCCAGAAACAAGACATTCAATGAGGATAGGTTTTCAGTTTTTGTCATCCAGGCTCGTTCTCCTTCGATCATTTCAATGATCACGCCTTGACTAATTCGATATAATCCTGAGAGATGGTCTCTTGCGGGGATGCGCCTAATTTTTCTAATATTTCAACCAGCAAGCGGGATTTCAATTCGGCATCTTTGCGGCTCCATGTGCGGCTCTTGATTTCGAGAAAATTACCCAATTCAGGTTTTTGGACATGATCCAGATTGATGAAAAATTCGGTGTCTCGATAGCGTACCAGATAGCGCAAACGTTCTTTTTCAATTTCTGTTTCGCTGATGGGTTTGAAGTATTCGCGGTAAAAACGCAAACTTTGGGTGGCGGTCGCTAAATACCGGCTGCGGGAAAGCAGCACTTTTTGTGGAAAGGAGTGTTCACGGGTAGGTCCAATCAGCGTCAAGCGAGTGCGCACCCGGCTGATCTCCCCTGTTGGAGTGATGAAGTGATCTTCCCGATAACGCAGGCGCGCTTCTTCGGGCGGGGGAAAGTTAAAATACACATCGTATTCCCGGTAGTGGCGGGTGCGTATAATTTCAAAAGCGGAGTCATGCAGCCGTTCTTGAATTGCGAGGATGTCTTCCACCGGGACTTTGACTTGAACTTCAAACGATTCTTCTTCTTCGGTGGCTTCACCCAGCGCCAATAATTTGGAAAGCAGCGATTTTTCGCGTTGAATGAGGAAAATGTCAATCCGATGGGCATAATCTTCGGCTTCGCGCAGCATTTCCTCCTCGTTGAGGGTGAGCAGCTGGCGGTCGCGCATCAACCATTGACCGTTGACCATTACATCGGTCACGTCCATTGCCTTGGCAGCATAAATCACCTGAGAATAAATACCCTGTGGGTCGCGTTGGAAGCGCGGAGAGTTATGGACGGCTGCCAAATCTAACAGGATTAAATCGGCGCGTTTGCCGGCTTCAATCGAGCCGGTCAAATGCCCAACGTGCAAGGCTTTTGCCCCCTTGCAAGTTGCCATGGCTAAAGTCTCCATTGCAGGCAAAGCGGTTGGATCGCCGCTCGAACCCTTTGCCAGAAAAGACGCCAGACGCATTTCTTCGAACATATCCAGATCATTGTTGGAGGCAGGCCCATCTGTGCCGATGCCTACATTGAGGCCCAATTCCAGCATCTTCTTAACCGGAGCAATACCTGAGGCTAATTTGAGGTTTGAAGATGGGTTATGGGCTACGCCTGTGTTGTAGTGTTGAAATGTGCGCATTTCGCCCTCATCCACATGCACACAATGGGCGGCAATGACTTTGGCATCCAGTAAACCTAATTTTTTGACAAATGGGACAACCGGCATACCCTGTTCCCGGCGCATATTTTCAACTTCCTGGGCTGTTTCGGAAAGATGGATGTGAAGCGGAACATCCAGGTCAATGGCCAGTTGCGCACAGGCTCGCAGGATTTCATCCGTGCAGGTATAGGGGGCATGAGGAGCAACAGATGGGATAATCAGCGGATGATTCTTCCAACGTTGGATGTAGTCGCGTGCATAGGCAAGGGATTCCTCATAGGATTGAGCATCCGGGCTTGGAAACTTTAACACCGTTTGACCGCAAATCCCGCGTAGACCAGCCTGAGCGGTGGCTTTGGCGACGTCCTCTTCGAAATAATACATATCCGCAAAAGTGGTTACACCGCCCCGAATCATCTCAGCACAAGCCAAACCGGTTCCCAAACGGACAAAATCGGGGGAGACAAACTCCCGCTCGACCGGCATCATGTATCCCAAAAGCCAGACATCCAGACGTAAATCATCCGCAAGACCGCGCAACAGGGTCATGGGTACGTGAGTGTGAGCATTGACCAGACCCGGCATGAGAATTTTTCCACCACAATCTATGACCTGGTCGGCGGAGTATTGCTGTATGATTTTATTCTGGTGACCGACAGCGACAATATGATCCTGTTGAATCACAATCGCGCCGGGTTCGTATAGATTAAATTGGTTGTCCATGGATACAACAATGGCGTTCTTTAGGATTAGATCGGCTGAAGGTATCATAAGTTTTCTACTCCGGATGAATTTGAAGGCAGACGACGGCGTAAAAATTCCAGCATTGTACGCAACGCCCACATGCCGCTTAACGAAGGTGGACCGCCGTATGAACGATTAATTTCCTCTGTTTCCTGAGGCGTACGTAAGAAAATGGTCAACTGCTGCTGTTCATCGCCGCGCTTGAGGCTGGCGAGTAGCGCAACCTGGCTTTGCTGGAAAATCGGATTTTGTTGATGGGAATCTAAGAGGGTATTCAGATCCGTGTATGGTGAAAAGCACAAGGATTTTGGGGTAAGTACGATGGTTTCGAGCCTCTTTTTAATCTCTTCTGGAAAACCTGCAACAGCGATGAAGATCTCCCAATTGCATTCTCGGAGTTTTTCGGCAACAACCTGTTCTAATTTTTGTTCATTAACCCCAAAGATGGCAAACCCCATCCGTTCGTAAATTTGACGGACGGTTTTCTGAATCATCTCGTCGGCTTCTTCAATGGAGGTGGCCTTTGCGGTGATGCGAATATCCACCTGTCCGGGGTGAGCGAGCAGCCCAACGGTTGGATTGGATTGCTTTTCCAAATCGGCTATCCATTCATCCACTTGGGATTCACCAACTCCCGCAGCATGTAAGACATAAGCACAAATCACCTCGTGTAAATCATATTTTGAGCGGAGGAGGGGCACCACCGATTGAGTGAGGATCGTTTCCATCTCGCTGGGTACGCCCGGCAAGCAGATGATTAGTTTGTCTCCCAAGGGATAATAAAATGCCGGTGCAGTCCCAACGGGGTTAGTAATGGCAACCGCTCCTTCCGGTAAATAGGCTTGGCGCCGATTATTTTCCGTGGGCTGGCGATTGTAACGGCGGAAGCGCTCCTGGATTTGTTCCCACAATTCGGGATGAAAGATCAGTTCGCTGTTGGTGGCTAATCCAATAGCTTCCCGGGTAGGATCATCCACCGTGGGTCCTAAACCGCCAGTGGTGATTACAATTTGGGCACGCGAGAGGGATTCGCCAATGGCTTCGGCAATCCGCGCAGCGTTATCTCCAACGATCATGGTACGGTAAATATCTACCCCATAATCGCGTAGGGTGCGGGCAATGAATGCAGTGTTGGTGTCAAGCGATTCACCTAACAGCAATTCGGTACCAATAGCAATGATTTCAGCAGCAGGCATAGGTCCGGGTTTTGATTAAAATAAAGGGAGTGATTAAACCTTTCTCAAAGTTTAGCACAAAACCCTCTTCCGGCAAAACCGGATGAGATATTGAGATCGGGCCGACAAAAAATCAATCGTCCAATTAGAATGAGGATTGCGTGAAAACTTACCGTCAAAAAATAGGATCTTGGGGTGAGTTAGTGGCTGCCAATTGCATCCGTGCTGCAGGTTTTTCCCTGATTGCTCAAAATGTTCGCACCCCTTATGGTGAAATTGACCTGATAGCCCAACGAGGACAGACCATCGTATTCTTCGAGGTGAAAACGCGCAGCACGGATGATTTTGGAAATCCAGAGGAAGCTGTGGATAGTAAAAAGATTGAGCATTTAGTCAGCGCTGCTCAATTTTTTATCCAACAACACCCCGCTTTTATGGGGGAGTGGCGGATTGACCTTATTGCGATTCGTGGTAGATTAGGGGAAAAAGACCCGGAAATTGAGTGGTTTGAAAATGTTGCCAACTGATCCTGTTAAACCCTTGATCGTTATTGTGGGGCCTACTGCCGTTGGAAAAACAGAAACAGCCATCGAATTAGCCGAAGAATTCAACGGGGAAATTGTTTCAGCGGATTCACGGCTCTTCTATCGGGGAATGGACATCGGAACAGCCAAGCCTTCTCTGGAGGAAAGGCGGCGAGTTCCCCATCACTTGATTGATGTTGCGGAGCCCACTGAAACGTGGAGTTTGGCGGTTTTCAAAAACGCGGCGAAACAAGCGATTGCCGAAATTCACGCTCGCAACCGTTTACCATTTCTGGTTGGAGGAACCGGCCAGTATATTACAGCCTTGCTCGAAGATTGGTCTGTGCCGGCTCAACATCCCGACACGAAGTTGAGGGATGTGTTAGAACAGTGGGCAAAAGTCATCGGAAATGAGGCAATCTATCAAAAACTGGTGATCTTAGACCCACAAGCTGCCGCAACCATTGATCCGCGCAATCTTCGCCGCACGATTCGCGCCTTAGAGGTCATCTTGAAAACGGGTAAGCGGTTTTCAGAGCAGCGCTTCAAGGGAAAGTCTCTCTATCAAGTGCTGAAAATTGGTTTGAAAAGACCACGTCAGGTATTATACCAACGAATAGATCAGCGGATAGATCAAATGATTGAAGCCGGGTTGGTCAATGAAGTTAACCATCTGCTTGAACGCGGTCTGGAAGCCAACTCTCTGGTTTTTTCAACCATCGGGTACCGTGAGATTGTGTCTTACCTTCAGGGGAAGGTCTCTCTGAATGAAGCAATTGGTCTAATCAGGAAAAATACCCGTCAATTTGTACGCCGACAGGCAAATTGGTTCAAAGAAACTGACCCGCAAATCCACTGGTTTGATATGAATGAAAAAACCACCCGTGAAGTTGCTGGATTGATTCACGGGTGGTTGAAAGCGAATTGGGAAAATTAATTGTTGGCTGCCATTGCCGGCACACCGCTCCGCTTGGGGACGGGGGGCGGAAAGATTCGCTCAAATTCCTCGCGGGAAATCGTTTCAACTTCCAGCAGGCGCTGGGCAACTGCATCGAGTTTGTCGCGGTATTCGATGAGGATTTGACGAGCTTGCTGGTAAGCTTCATTGACCAGACGACGAACTTCGGCATCAATCTGCTCGGCGACGGCTTCAGAATAATCGCGTTGCTCCGAAATTTCCCGACCAAGGAAGATTAATTCTTCTTTTTGCCCATAAACCATCGGACCCATTTCGCGGCTCATTCCTAATCGAGTCACCATGGTGCGGGCTATTTGGGTAACCCGTTCAATGTCGTTGCCCGCTCCAGAGGTGATGTCGTCAAAGACGATTTCTTCAGCGGCGCGTCCGCCCAATAAACCGACCATTTGGGCAATTAGTTTCTTGCGCGGGATGATCGTTCGATCTTCAGTAGGCAGTGCAATGGTGTAGCCGCCAGCCATTCCGCGAGCGATAATCGTGACTTTTTGGACGGGATCATGATCCGGAAGGGCGTTCATTACCACCGCGTGTCCGGCTTCGTGATAGGCAATGATGCGTTTTTCCTCATCGCTGATCAGGCGACTCTTGCGTTCCGGCCCGGCGATGACGCGTTCGATGGCTTCTTCGAACTCGGCCTGCGAGATGCTCTTCTTGTTACGGCGGGCGGCCAGGATGGCGGCTTCGTTAACGAGGTTTTCTAAATCGGCACCCACAAAACCGGGAGTTGCGCGTGCCAGCACGCTGAGATCCACGTTGGGTTCAAGGGGTTTTCCTTTTACATGCACTTTGAGAATAGCTTCCCGTCCGCGAACGTCCGGGCGGTCCAACACGACCCGCCGGTCAAAGCGACCGGGACGCAATAAAGCCGGGTCGAGAATATCCGGCCGATTGGTTGCCGCCATAATGATGATGTTGGTGTCGGTATCAAAGCCATCCATTTCAACCAGCATCTGGTTGAGGGTTTGTTCACGTTCATCGTGACTACCTCCCAGTCCAGCCCCGCGCTGTCGTCCCACCGCATCAATTTCATCCACGAAGACGATGCAGGGGGAATGGCGTTTGGCCTGATCGAACAGGTCACGCACGCGACTGGCACCAACACCTACGAACATTTCAACAAATTCTGAACCGGAAATTGAAAAGAATGGAACGCCGGCTTCACCAGAAACTGCTTTCGCCAGCAAAGTCTTCCCAGTACCGGGCGGGCCGACCAGTAATACCCCTTTGGGTATGCGTGCGCCTAATTGGATGAACTTTTGAGGCTCGCGAAGAAATTCGACTACTTCTTTCAATTCCTCTTTGGCTTCTTCCACACCAGCAACATCCGCAAAGGTGACGGTGGGATGATCGCCGGTGAACATGCGCGCCCGCGATTTTCCAAAGGACATGGCAGCATTATTACTGCCTTGAGCCTGTCGAAAGATGAAGAAGAAGGCACCGATCAGAATCAGGAATGGCAAAATGTAACCCAGAGCAGTCAACACACCCACCCAAGCGCTGGGTGGCTTGATGATGATTTTGATGCGTTCAGGGTGCAGTTGTTCCTGAGTTACGCCCAAATTAAGCAGCTGTTCGACCAATGTTGCGGAAGGTTCCTTTGTGGAAAGCGCTTCGCTCAGGTCTTTATAAGTAATCTTCAGGCGGTTGTCATCCTCTTCAATTTTTGTAACCCGCTGATTTTTGATGTCTTCTGCCAGCTGGTTGATGGAAACTTCGGAGGTGCTGCTCCGCTGGCTGAAGCTATACATCACCATTGCGATGATGGCTACAAACAACAGCAGGTAGACGACATAAGATTGGTTGCGTGAGCTCACATAAACCTCCAGATTAAAGTGAAACCCATCAAGGCTAATTGCCTTTATTGTTGGTAGGAATTATACCAATCTATCAATGCCCCTGCCAGTCTGTGAATAAGGATTGGGGTGGTTTTTATACAACTCTTATGTTGACGGAATGAATTTCTCTGTCTATACTGGTTATAGCGGCATACCAGGTGATCATGGAGGTGAAAAATGATTGACCAGGCGGATTCATCCACTCATAAACCTATTGACGAACATGTTGAGGAAAACACAGGTGACGAAACCGAACATTCCGAGCCAGCCGACCGACCAATGCGGGCTGTTTTTCCTGTCATCGAGGAACAAGAAGGGAACCAATCGCCGGCCTCGGAGGATTTTGTCACCCCAGAGCGAATTAAAGCTCTGCAAGAACGCGCCAGTGGTGCCTTGGAAAGGATCAAAGAAGAGATCAACAAAATCGAGCTGGCCGATCAATTATTTGACAAAATTGAACGATCACGTCAAATGCTTTTCGAAAAAAAAAACAATTACGAAGAGTCTGAACGGCTGATTGTGGAAGTGGAACACCGGTTGGATTTCATCCAACGTGTGAAACAATCATCACGGACAGTTGGTTTGCGGCTTTTTTTCTATGAACTATTTATTTTTGTGATATTGATTGCTGTGTTTGTTTTTACGAACATTGAACCGCAGGCTTCGATAATCAATCAAGCCAGCCCGTTTGCATCGGTCAATCTGGTTCAATTTATCAACACTTTGTTATGGGGTGGCTTTGGGGGAGTAGTTGGTGCGTTTTACGCCTTGTGGAAACATGTTGCAGCCGAGCAGGATTTCGATCCTCAATATGCTCTCTGGTATGTTACCAATCCTTTGTTGGGAATTGCTTTAGGCGCATTTGTCTTTCTGGTCTTTCAAGCAGGTTTCTTTTCCCTGACAGCCGGCACTGAAGAAAGTGTAGCCATCCGCTCCGCGCTGGTCATTTATGTGTTTGCGTGGGTAAGTGGGTTCAAGCAGAATGTGGTTTATGAGATTGTCCGCCGAATTTTGGATGTCTTTCGGGTTGAGTTGGGTGGAAAGACATCGGAGAACCAGACAGGTAGCCCAGCGGAGAATAATGGAAAGTAATTACTCAGCCCTAATGATCTGAATCGTTTGCCAGGCTTGATTGATGTGGATACGGTCATGGGTGGCAACAAAACCGACCAATGCTTTCAAAGTCGTCGGTCCAAAAATAGCATGGCGAGCAGGTTTTTGCCAGTCTCTTTCATTTAGGTTGAGCAATTTACTGATAATTTCACTGCGCGCTTCAATAAATCCTTCTAGAGCGGAACGCCCGTTTTCCAAAATGCAATTTCGCTGCTCAACCCAGCCATCGGTCATTGCAGCGGGCAGAAAAGGCCGATTTTGGGTCAATATGGTTTGAATACGTTCCAGATTAACCTCACGATCCACATCGCGCAAATGACATAATATTTCAGTGAAGCACCACTCTTTCGGTTCGGGGCGTTGGTTCCATTGATGTTCTGGAAGGAGTGAGGAAAATGTATGCAATGCAGCCGGTGTGGATTGGAGGGTCGCAAGGATTGCCGCCACACTTTCATAAGCAGGCACAGATTCTGCCTGGGCGATTGTATCTAACCAATCCAGTACTTCATCCAAAGAGCCGCTTTTGCTGAGAGAGTTTCGAGAGCCAAATTTTGGCGGGCTGCCCTCTTGGAATACATGATAAGTTGGTAACCCCAGTTGTTCGGCAGGTAGAATGTCGTCTTCGATACTATTACCAACCATCACGATGGGTGTTTGCGGCCAACGTAAGACGGCGAGGATTTCTGCAAAATAGGCTGGATGTGGTTTGCAGAAGTGAGAATTTTCGTAAGTGGTTACCAGCGCAAAGGGGAAACGACTTATTGGTAATCCGGCCCATTCCAGTCGTTGTTCGATTGCGGTTCGAGGAAAGAGTGGATTGGTAGCAATGACTACCTGCCAATTTCGTTCAAATGCACATTCAACCAGGCGGATTGCGGTTTCACGAGGCCGAGTTAATTCTTTCAGCAGGGGGAATTTCGTGTGGTAGAAATCATCAATGAGATTCTTTAAATCTTGTTTAGAGACCCCCAAAGCGGGGTAAAAAACCTGGTCGAAGGTAGATTCCAGGGTTCCAGCGGGTAACTGTTTATGAAGCATGGCATAAACAGCCTGTTGCATTGCCCATTGAAACTGTGCAGGAGCGATTAACTCAGCCATTGAATCCGCCAGCATTTCAAAATAGCGTTGAATGAATGGCTGAATATCGTTATCCAGCAACGTATCATCTAAATCAAACAACACAGTCAGGGTCATGAAGTTTCTTGATCGGTGAATGGTGGTGGAAGGGGATGGCATTGGCCGCAACCGATATGCGGCTCAGCAACGACCTGGTAGGTTTTATTACAATAGGCATGGATGACCACTTTCCGGTTCATACCCAGAAAACCGCGGGTAACTTTGGCGTCCAAAACCATGTAAGGACAGGCGTTGGCTCTTTGGATACCCGGCACCGGACAGGTTCTACATAAATCGGCTGTCCAATGATGGGGAGGAGGAGCATTACCAATCAGGCGACACTCCTCCCTTTTTCTTCCCCGATAATAGTCCCCATAAAAATAACTACACTCGAAACCCGCCGGGGTCTTCATTGAGAGGTGTACCTGATGTTATTGGACGCGGGTTACGTAGGTGCCAGTGCGTGTATCTACCCGGATGATGTCACCCTCTTCCACAAAGTTGGGTACCTGGACCTGGATACCAGTTTCTACGGTGACGGTTTTGGTTACCCCGGTTGCGGTATCCCCACGTACAGCAATTTCCGCGTAGGTTACTTTCAAATCCACTGTGGTAGGAAGTTCGACATCCAAGGCTTCGCTCCCGTAGAAGGTTAATTTGACCGGCATTTCCTCTTTGAGATAACCAGCAGCATCACCAAGGATTTCAGCCCGAATGGGGTACTGCTCAAAAGTTTCGGTGTCCATGAAGTAATAAATTTCACCGTCGTTATACAGATATTGAGCATTGTGGTATTCAAGGCGCGCTTCGGGAACGCGATCACCGGAGGTGAAGGTCTTTTCCAGCGTGGCGCCGGTGCGTAAATTGCGGGCTTTGATGCGAATTGTGGCATTGCCACGACCGGGTTTATGATGGCTGTATTCAAGCACTTTATAGAGGTTGCCATCCAATTCGAAGGTTACACCTTTACGAAGATCATTGACGTCAATCATATATTCATTCCCTGTTTTTCAGTCTAGATTCAGAACGGGTAGATTATAGCGCACAGCCGCGGGAGTGGCAAGTAAAAAAAATCACACCCTTTGGCGAGGGTGTGATTGGTTGTTTCGAGATGAAATTAACCCAACTTTGGTTCGATCAACCCGTAGGTGCCATCCCGTCGGGTATAAAGGACATTGATCGCATTGGTATTGGCATTATAAAAGACGAAGAAATCTTCATGTCCGAGCAGTTTCATTTGCTCAATGGCTTCCATTTCATCCATTGGAACCAGTGAAAATGTTTTGCGACGCGCGATGATGGGTGTTTCCTCAATATCGGTTGGGGACTCTTCAGCAACCGGTTCACGGGCAACCTCTGAAGCGGGTGTTCCATCTCCCCGTCCGCGTTGCCGCTTTCCTTTGAACCTTGAAATCTGTCGCTGCATTTTATCAACAGCTTCATCAATCGCCGCAAAAAGGTCATCTGCACGTTCTTCAGCGCGTAAAATAAAACCCTTGCCACGAATGGTAATTTGCGCAACCTGTCGGTCAGAGGCACTTCTTGCCGATTTTACATAGGAAAGGTCTACGCGCGTATCTTCAACATCATTGATCAATTTGTTTAACTTGGAAACTTTTTTGGTGACATATTCCTGAATGCGATCGGTCAATTCCAGATTACGGGTAAATACTTCAATTTGGGGTGTCATTCCTTCCTCCTGAGAGTATGATTGGGGTAAGGCAAGTGGACGAACTGAGATTTTCTTCTAGTATACCTCAACTTGAATCGAGGTGAACCGTACGGGCTAGCGTGATTGCATACACTTTTCGAGCGCCGACGATTTTTAATGCTTCGGCACATGCCGAAAGTGTGGCGCTGGTGGTGGCAATATCATCCACCAGCAAAATGGTCTTGTCCCGAACAAGATTAGCCAGGGCTGAGAATGCACCCCTGACGTTTTCACGTCTCTGTTCTGCACTCAATCCCACCTGACTACGTGTTTCCCTTGTGCGAAACAGGGCTTTGTTGCTGTAAGGCGTGGAAATTGCCCAGCCAAGCAATTGAGCCAGTAATGCTGATTGATTGTAACCTCTTTCCCGAAGTCTTTGTGGACTGAGGGGGACGGGGCAAATTAAATCCACCTGCCAGTTTTGTTGGCGAATGAGGGAAATGAGAAAACGACTTAGCGTATCTGCCAGTGGTAAATCATTTTCGTATTTGAGGTGATGAATGGTTTGTCGAAGAACGCCTTCGTACACAGCATACGAGCGCAATTGATCAAAGGCGGGTGTTGTAGACCGGCAATCGGGACAGATATCACTTGCACCAGGAAGATCACAGATGGGGCAAGCCCGTTGATGGTCAATAGGGATGACCTGGCTCTGACACGAAGCACAGAGCCTCTCACCGTGCTTTTTACACGCGGCACAGGAAGGAGGATACAGCCAGTCCATGGCAATCCAAAAGTAACTTTGGATTGCAAACAAAGGAGAGGCTTTCGTTAAGGTGTGCATGGATTGCCAGGCCGTTTTATAAGCCTGTACGATAATCGTTTTGGTGGTGAATTTGGTGGTGAATTTTTCGAAATTTTATTGGAACATTCCGCCGAGTGCCGATTGAAACAATCGAAGTGCTGCAGGTGTGAGCAGAACAATCATCAGGGAGGGGAAGATGAGGAGAGCCATCGGAATGAGCATTTTAAGTGGTGCTTTATGAGCCTCTTCTTCCGCTCGTTGGCGGCGTTTGACCCGCATTTGATCAGATTGTATGCGCAACACTTTAGCCAGACTGACGCCTAATTGCTCAGACTGGATGACTGCCGCCACAAAACTGGTCATTTCTGGAATGCCAATGCGTTCTGCCATGTCCCGCAGGGCCTCACGACGGACTTTACCCAGTTGAATTTCTTGAATGGTACGGGCGAAGGCGAAAGAGAGTTGGGATTCCCACTTCTCGCTTACTTTTGACATGGCGGCATCAAAACCCAGACCTGCTTCCACACAAATGGTCAACAGGTCAAGTGCATCCGGCATGGCCTTGCGAATTTCTTTCTGGCGGCGGGAGATTTTACTGGAAAGCCACAACTGAGGGAACATGTAACCCAAACCGCCGAACAAAAAAGCAAATAATATTACACGCCCGAAGGGCCATTTTGTGGCACCAACCGTAAAAACAAGGACAACCAGACCGCCGAAAATCACTGCGCAAATCGCTTGCAAGGCAAGGATCATCGTGGCATCAATGTTGGCTGGGCTGCCAGCCAGTTCGAGTTTTCGGTTTATGGAATTGATCGCGTTTTGAGGTGTGAAACGAACTGCAAATTCACCCATCTTGCGAGCCATGGGATAAATCACTCTTTGGGTGAATGGTTGGGAAAGTTCCAATTTACGCAGATCAACCTGTTCACCGGTGCGGCTAAATTCTTCCAGCCGCGCTTGAAGTGCCCGCTCATTTGCCAGTTCGGGGTTGCGAAGCCCGATCACGGTCAAGATAATTGCTCCAAGGATTACCAAACCACCGACAACGAATAAAATCCACATCTCAGCCTCCTAACTTATGAACTATACTTCAATGTCGGCAAGTTTAGTCATCGTGAAGTAGCCGGATATAATGAGGATGGCGGCCACTCCCAATGCAATGTAACCGCAGGGGACGCTTTCTGGCTTGAAGAAGGTCATGATATAGTCGCGGTTGAGGAGATACAGGGTTGCAATCAGGATCAGTGGCAAGAGAGAAAGGAATTTGCCCGAATACATCACCTGGGTGGTAAGAACCCGAATCTCGCCTTTGATTCTCACTCGTTCACGGATGGTGAACGAAATCGTATCGAGGATCTCAGCTAAATTACCACCCACCTCGCGCTGAACGTTGATTGCTGTGATGACCAGGTCAAGGTCATCGGATGGAATACGCTTGAGAAGATTATCGAGTGCCTTTTCCATCGGGATGCCCAGTTGCATTTCCTGTACAACGCGGTGAAATTCATCGCAGATGGGCGGAGGTAATTCTTTTGAAACGGCTTCCATTGCCTGCATGGTGGAATAACCGGCTCGCAAGCCGTTGACCATCAGGTTGAGCATATCGGAAAGCTGTTCGTTAAAGCGGATGAGCCGTTTGTTTTGTTGTCGTTTAACGTAAAAGCGAGGTAAAAAGCCACCGATAATAGCACCAATGATGGCAGTGATGATATTGTATCCACCGATGACATAGCCCACCGCTGCCATCACGACGGTCGTGATAATAATTACAGCGATGAATTCCCCGGGGCGAAACCTCAGGTCAGCCCGGCTGAGTTCTTGTGAAATTCGGTCTCCCAGGGAGGAGCGTTCAACCCGCCGATTTAACCAATCGGTCAGAGGAGTGGAACGTCCTTTTTCACTCACAATTTCCTGTGATTGGGTTTCGACATAACGCCCCAGTCGTTCCTCAACCATGCTGCGTTCGCTGGTAACCGAAACGACAATTCCAAGAATCAAAAGCAGGAAGGCAAATCCACCTCCGATCAGTAAAATCATAGTTGGGCTGAATATCATAGGTTCACCTGCTTTCTGGCACTTGATGAGCCAAAATGCGTTTGGATCTTATTGTCTGCGGGATTCTCCCATCCCCCATATCGAGGGAGGAAGATGAATGCCGGCTGTCTCAATTTTCTCGTAGAACCTTGGACGCAATCCGGTGGGGCGTAAGCGTCCAATGACTTTACCATTCTCAAAACCAACCTGTTCAAACTGGTAAATATCCGACATGGTAATTACATCGCCTTCCATACCGGATACTTCACAAATGTTGACTACCTTGCGGGTGCCGTCCCTCAAACGTTCTTGATGGACAATCACATCAATCGCCGATGAGACCTGTTCGCGAATGGCGCGAGAAGGCAAATCCATGCCGGCCATCATGACCATCGTTTCCAGGCGGGAGAGTGTGTCACGTGGACTGTTGGAGTGCAAGGTGGTCATGGAGCCATCATGACCGGTATTCATGGCTTGGAGCATGTCTAACGCGGCTTCATCGCGAATTTCACCGACGATAATGCGATCTGGGCGCATACGCAATGAGTTGATGACCAGCTGTCGAATGGTAATTTCGCCGCGTCCTTCAATGTTCGGTGGGCGAGACTCCAGCGTAACAACATGTTCTTGACGAAGTTGAAGTTCTGCGGCATTTTCGATGGTGATTATGCGTTCATCGGCAGGGATGAAACCGGAGAGTACGTTCAAAAGGGTGGTTTTTCCGGAGCCGGTACCTCCCGAAATGACAATATTTAATCGTGCTTTTACACAGGCATCCAAAAGCTGAATTGCCTCTGGGGTGATTGAACCAAATTGAATTAACTGATCCACAGTGATGGGATTTCGGGCAAATTTACGGATGGTAAGCACCGGACCAACCAGTGAAATGGGAGGTATCACCGCATTGACGCGAGAGCCATCCGGTAAACGGGCATCCACATAGGGAGAAGATTCGTCAATGCGCCTTCCTAAAGGCGCAACGATGCGCTCAATAATACGCATCACATGTTCGTTATTTTCAAATGTTATCGGGGCTCGTTGGATTTTCCCTCGCCGTTCCACGTAGACGTTTTTCGCTCCGTTGACCATAATTTCTGTAATGCTGTCATCATCCAGCAAAGGTTGGAGCGGTCCAAAACCAAGAATTTCTGCAGCAATTTGCTCATACATCCTGGCTTTTTCGGGACGAGAAAGGACGATATTTTCCTCACTCAGGATTTGCTCAAATAATTCCTGAATAGTGCGGCGTACCTCGGCTGTGCGGGTTACATCCATATTGCTATCCAGGTTGGAAAGCAGTTTGTTTTGAACACGGACTTTCAAGTCCTGATAAGTATCCTGGGTGGTAGGCATTGAGGGAGTGCCAACACGCCGTGAAGGGATGGGCGAAGGAGGTGTGCTACCTCCGGGTACTTTTCCTCCCCCAGGAGGGTTTGGAGTTTGATCACCTTGAATACGTTTTAAGATGGACATGGCTAAATCTCCCCTGATTTACCTTTACTTTCTCCCAACCAGTTCTCTTTCGGGAGTGGTGGTTTCATCTTGTTGGATCTTCTTTTGGATTAGATCAACAAGGTTATAGATATTGCGGCTTGCAAGCAAATTAGGATTTTGGGCAACAAAAGGCGTGCCCCGATTTACCGAATAGGGAATATTTCTATCATCTAACACGATCGAACAAAGGATTGGGTGGTGAAGCCTCTCACTGATGGTTTCTGCTGTTAATTTCAAGCGATTGTCAAAACGATTGAGGACAAACAAGACGCGGTCAATGATCTTGGATTCATGGGCTATGGAGAGGAACACACTGCAACTTCTCAGAGCGGGGATATCCTGTGTCGTGACGAGTAATATATAATCAGAGACTTCTAACGCCGCTTGAACGGTATCCGTCAAATAAGAGGCAGTATCCACGATGACAAAGTTGTATATTTGTTGAAGATACTGCAGAGTGAGTTTGAACTGATCAGCGGTTATGGCTTCGGCAAGTTCAGGACTTGGAGGACAAGGAAGAATGTGAATACCAGAAGCCTTGTGGGTGGTTACAACTTCTTCAACGATCTCGGGGTCAAGTTCTTCGGCGCGCTTGGTGAGGTCATATAAACTATTCCGCCCCTGTTCATTGAGAAAGATGACTATATCGCCAAATTGTAGATCGCCATCCACAATCAGAACTTTGTTTTCGGCTTTTTTGAGGGCGATTGCCAGATTGGTGGCAATGGTTGTACAGCCGACTCCTCCCTTTGGACTGTAAACAGTGATGATTTTTCCCTTTTGCAGTATTGGGGAGGAGCCGGCTTGGGTCGCATCCATGTTGAAGGCGGGAAGGACAGCCGCAGCCTTTTTTCGATCTTCGGCAGCCATTTGACCGGCTCTAAGGATTGCTGTAACCAGTTCATCGCCATTGGGGGGCTTGCTCAGGAAATCAGTCGCTCCAGCAATCATCGCCCGGCGCATGTAGTTCGGGTCATTTTGGACGGTAAGAATGACTACCCGCGTAAAGGGGACCTTTTTGCGGATCTTTTCAGTAGCTGTGATGCCATCCATATCCGGCATGTTGATGTCCATGATGGCCACATCGGGTTTGCTCTCCTGTGCCAGACGGATAGCTTCTTCGCCATTCGCCGCAAAACCCACCACTTCGATTCGGTCGTTGAACCTGATTAAATCATTGATGACTTTGCGGGTGTCACTGTTATCGTCTACAATAATCACTCGAACTGTTTCTTGATCGGGCATATCATCTCCTGACCAAACCGGTAATTGAAGCGGTCGTCTTATTATTGTACCGGGATGGGAGTAGGACCCAGTTCTGGCATCTTAAGTTCATCCACGCGGGGTTCAATTGCGTAGGGCAATTTGGCGGGAAGCGGGATGTTCTTTTGGTCCATGAGATATTGCTGGGTAACGGCGTCGGTTACAATGGGTTTGGTGTCGGTGGGATTACGCAGGGCAAGGTTGAGGGTCACTTTGCTGAGAAGCATATAATTCAATGCAACGGCATCCTGCGGGCTGACGACCAACGTTATGGGGAAAGGTTCACTTCCTCCCTGAACAGGTGCTGGTTGGGTTTGTTGTTGTTGTTGCTGTTCCTGAGGAATTGGGGTGGGTTGAACCTGAGGTTGAGATTCCTGCCCGGTTCGCAATACAACTGCATCTTGAATCACGGTCTGACAAACCAATCGCGGCCTTTGAGATTCAGAGGGGACGATGTAGAGTGGCAGGTTGAGGGTTGGGTCTTGCACGGCTCGGCCTTCGGTTGCACCATCCGGTGCCGGGATAATACCAGCTGAAGCCCGCTCCGGGCCAGCCTGTTCCCCGCCGGCTGCCCCCGGACGTTCAACCACACCCACTTCATTGGGTAGTTTGGACTGGAATTGGGTGTCTATATCCACCAGCAACATACATCCAATTACCATGACATGATCACCGGGCGCCAGAGAATTATCCACCGAAGTCAACCGGGTTGCCGGGATGGGCATGGCAACAAAATCCTTTGGTACATCAAAGGACGCAACCGAACCACCGGCTGGTTCGATCAATACAGCCCTGGTAAGTGGAACACTGGGCTGTAAATCATACCTTGCGCGGCTGCCAATCACCGATTGAATATCGCGGATGAAGGTGCCTTCGACATAGGATTCGGCGGGGTAGTCAATCATCATGACTTTGGCTTCGGTGATCTCTTCGCCGCGGGCTATGAATTGAGTTGTAATGACGATTTGAATCATCTGCTTGGCTGGTTCTGCAGTGGGAAGGGGTTGTGCGCTCTGTTGTTGTTGCATTTGCAGCCACAGGTAAACTGCGCCAACTGCAAAGATCAAGATTAGAGCCACCAGGATGATGATTTGCCCACCTCTTTTACCTTTAGCGGCCATGGAAATTCCTCCTGAGTTGAAATATGAGTTTTGAAATGTACATAAGCATTTGGGAATGGGTGTGAAGAGTTATGAACCTGAATAATGCCATTAAAACCAAGGGTTCGTATTGACTATATCACCATTATATAATATCAATAAAAATGTGCAAGGATTATGGTGGGCAAAACTCCTAATACTTTTGAAAGTTTGGTTAGTTTAAATGATAAACCCTGCTTGAACAGGGTTTATCCAAACTGGCTGAAATGAAAGACAACGAAGCACTAGATGGACTGCATGATATTGGAGAAGATATTGCCGATGGCCGGGCCGAGCAATGCTAAAATAACGATCACAACAACGGCTACCAAAACAAGAATTAAGGCATATTCAACCAGGCCCTGGGCTTTTTCCTTCGGAGCAAATAACATGAGTGTTCACCTCCTTTCCGCTCGTAAGATAATGAATTACCAAATCTATACTTTATTATAACCATGCATTTTCCTAATTCAAGAGCCATTAATTACAATCACCTTACAGGTGCAATTACAGAATATTTTTGACGATAGCAAAAGTAACTCGTAAATAAATGATAAACCCCTCTTATCTGAGGGGCTTATCATTTATCAGGATCGGGTTAGTTACTAGATGGCATTCATGATATTGGAGAAGATATTGCCGATGGCCGGGCCGAGCAATGCCAAAATAACGATCACAACAACGGCTACCAAAACAAGGATTAACGCATACTCTACCAAGCCTTGGGCTTTTTCCTTCGGTGCGAACAGCATTTCTCTCACCTCCCTTCTGTTCAAGATTTTGTTGTATGTAATTATTTTATACATCATTCTTGGAAAAATACAAGTGATTTTTACCTTTGTTTCCTGATTTTCAACAATTTGCAACCAAAGGCTAAAAATAAACGTATATCATAACAAATCGGCTGAAAAGTTTGAGTTCCTCTCTAAACAATTTAGTGAAACTGGTTGCACCAATGAATAGGGATGGCTATAATGATAAAAGATCAAGGAGAATTGGGAGGCAGTATGAGCGACTTGTTTGAACGGGTTACGGGAGATCAGGATATTATCAAAAAGTTGTTGGCCAATGTGCCGGGGTTCAAGGGCTATCTGGAAAAACGGAATCGAAAGATTTCCGATAAACTCTTGCGGGAAGCGGTTGCCAATCGTTTTGAACAACTGTGGGGGCGAGTTTCAGGGTTGCAGCGCGAGTTGATATCTGCTGGCGACATTGGCCGTATTGACGACCTGGAAGCAGCGGCAATCAAACTGCGCCAATTCACGGATCGAATTCGCACGGCTTCATATGGCTATTCTCCCTTTTTTGCAGCCGTAAAAATTAATAGTGAAGATCTCGCACGGGTTTATGAGTATGATAATGCCATGTTTGAACTGGCGGATGAAGTTGCCCGGGCGATTGACCATGTTGAGGCTTCCATCGGGACGGAAGGTCTGCCGGCGGCTATTCGAAACTTAATCACCACAGCCCAATCCTGTGTGGATGCTTTCAATAAAAGAGATGAAATCATGATGAATTTTCAGGCTGGTGGGACAGAATCCTAAATTCCAGTCACATCTTTTGAGAGGAGTGATCATATCATGCCAAGAATATTCGATGTCGTTGAATACCCCAGCGAAATGACAGATGAGCTGGTTCATCGTTTTCCTGAGCAAGGAATTGCCGATTTGCGACTTGGATCTCAGGTGATTGTGCGTGAATCTCAAAATGCGGTATTTATGCGCGATGGCCACGCCCTTGATGTGTTTGGCCCTGGTCGCCACACCATAACCACGGCGAACATTCCACTTTTGACTCGTTTGATAGGGCTGGCATTTAACGACCGCACTCCATTTACCGCAGAGGTTTACTTCGTTTCCATGCGTGAATTTCCTGATCGGAAATGGGGTACACCGCAGCCCATCCTGGTCAGAAACCCTGGAATGGGATTAGGGGTAGCCCTATTGCAGGGATTTGGCACCTATAGTTTTCAGGTCAAAGATGCACAGCAGTTTGTTACCCAAATTGTTGGTGCCCAGGGTGCCTATCGCATGTCCGAAATTGAAAACCGTTTGCGCACCATGCTGCTTTCCAAGCTGCAAGATTTATTGGGGGAAATTGGGGCGACAAAGTCTGTGGCTGAAATGATTGGTCTGGTTGAGGAAATTGGTGCGGGTGTACGCGCTAAAGCCCAGGATGATTTTGCCGCATTGGGACTTTTATTAAAGTCATTTTATATTGGTAGCCTCAAGCCGTCTGAAAAATCTGCGGAAGAACTGCGTGCCATGGGTATGCTTGACATGGCAACTTACACCCAATTGCAGGCAGCAGATGCTTTGCGGGATGCGGCGCAGAATCCAAGCGGAGGTGCTGGTTTGACCGCTGGTATTGGAGCAGGAGTCGGCTTGGGAAACGTCATCTCTCAATCTCTGCAAGGGATGGCCAGCGGAGGACAAAGCGGACAGACCTCTTCGGCAGCAAGCGGGGCGGTGATTCCATCGGTTATGACACCAGGCGAAGCTGCTCAAATTCTAAAAGTATCAGAGGAAGATGTGATAGCGGCAATTCAGGCTGGTGAATTGAAAGCCAAAAAGATTGGAAATGCCTATCGCATCAGCAAAGAAGCGCTGGAAGAGTTTTTGAAAGGTTAAAATGTTTGAAAAAGACCCGGCATGAGGTAATGTCGGGTCTTTTTGTAATTAAAACCTTTATTATCTGAATTGACCTCATGGTATAATCCCCCTGTTGGTCATGGCCGGTAATTTTGGTTTGGGGAGAGTCTATGAATCTGCACGAGTATCAGGCAAAACAAATCTTTTCGCAATACGGAATACCCATCCCGCGAGGCAGGGTGGCTGCCAACCCGGCGGAAGCAAAACAGATTGCTGAAGAACTGGGTGGAAAAGTCGTTGTTAAATCCCAAGTGCTGGTGGGCGGTAGAGGAAAGGCTGGCGGAATTCGTCTGGCAAAATCCAGCCAGGAGGCTGAAGAACTGGCAACCCTGATATTGGGCATGGAAATTAAAGGCTTGCCAGTTCGAAAGGTGCTTGTAGATGAAGCTGTAAGCATCGAGAAAGAGATTTATCTGGGAATTACCAATGATCGTTCGTCCAGAAAGCCGGTTATGATGGCTTCGGCGGAGGGTGGGGTAGACATCGAAGAAGTAGCCTCTCGATCTCCCGAAAAGATCATCAAGGTTCTCATTGATCCTCTATTAGGTTTGAGAGAATATCAGTCTCGAGATGTGGCTGTGTTTATTGACCTGCCCAAATCATTCTGGCGCTCATTCATTTCCCTGGCTGACTCGTTATGGCGGGTTTATCGAGAAACCGATGCAACACTAGTGGAGATTAATCCACTGGTGATCACCAAAGATCAACGATTACTGGCATTAGATGGGAAGATGAGCATTGATGACAATGCACTCTTTCGTCATGCGGATTTGGCTGAAAAGCGGGATTTGGATATTGAAGCACCTGCTGAAATTGAAGCGCGAAAATACGGCTTGTCCTATATCAAGCTTGATGGAGAAATTGGCTGTATGGTCAATGGCGCTGGCCTGGCAATGGCAACAATGGACATTATCAAGCTCTATGGCGGGTCGCCAGCGAATTTTCTGGATATTGGGGGTGGAGCCGGGGCGGACAAGGTCGCAGCCGCATTGAGAATAATTCTCTCGGATGTGAATGTCAAAGCGGTTCTGATCAATATTTTCGGCGGAATAACTCGCTGCGACGAGGTTGCCCGTGGAATCCTTTCCGCTATTGGTGAAGTCAAGCCAAACGTACCAATGGTGGTAAGGCTGGTTGGCACCAACGCTGAAGAAGGCAGACGCTTGCTTGCAGATGCCCAAATGATCACCGCTGAAACGCTGGTTGAAGCAGCCCAGAAGTCGGTTCGAGTTGCGCGTGGAGGTGCATGATGAGCATTTTGATCAATAAACACTCGCGGGTGGTTGTTCAAGGAATTACGGGTCATGAAGGATCCTTCCATGCTCAACAGATGATCGCTTATGGAACGAATGTTGTGGCTGGTGTCACGCCCGGTAAGGGGGGAGAGTGGGTTTTGGACGGCAAGGTACCGGTTTTTGATTCGGTTAAGGTGGCGGTGGAAGCGACAGGGGCGAATGTTTCTGTCATTTTTGTGCCGGCTCGTTTTGCTGCAGATGCCATATTTGAGGCGGCTGATTCGGGAGTGCCTCTCATTTTTTGCATTACCGAAGGAATCCCAGTTCAGGATATGATGGTTGTTCGCGCTTATCTCGATCAGAAGGGTGTCCGTCTGGTTGGTCCTAATTGCCCGGGAGCATTGACTCCTGGTGAGGCGAAAGTGGGGATCATACCGGGAAATATTGCGATTCCCGGTGATATTGGAGTGGTCTCCCGCTCGGGCACTCTCACTTATGAGGTTTTGTATGCCTTGAAACTTCATGGCATGGGAGCCAGCACTTGCGTTGGCATCGGTGGTGACCCGGTCAACGGCACTTCATTTATTGATGCGTTGAGTTTATTTGAGGCAGATCCCTATACCGAACGAGTGATTTTGATCGGCGAAATTGGTGGCTCTGACGAGGAGAAGGCTGCAGAATACATTTCCCGTCATATGACCAAACCGGTAATCGCCTTTATTGCTGGTCAGACTGCTCCTCCTGGCAAACGGATGGGACATGCCGGTGCAATCATCGAAGGTGGGAGCGGGACCGCCGCGGATAAAATACAGGCTTTAAATAATGCGGGCGTTCGGGTGGCACGTCACCCGGAAGAAATACCTGCCCTACTTCAACATTAAAAAATAGATTTAGAAGTATGTAATGAAGTAGCGTGGAAAAGAAAATGGACTTATTCTTCCCACGCTACTTCTTTATTTTACTTTTTATGAGATTGAATATAGTTTACCGCATCCTGCACGGATTTGATTTGACGGGCGTCCTCGTCACTGATGGCAAGATCGAATTTTTCGCTCAAGCCATCAATCAGGAAAAATTGATCCATCGAATCAGCCTTCAGGTCTTCAATAAACCGAGTTTCTGGAGTGATTTCTGATCCATCCACTTTCAGAACTTCCACAATGACTGCTTTGACCTCTTCGTAAAGATCACTCATGCTAAAACCTCCAAATGGATTATACCTGCTGTGAAATTATTGTAACTTTCCTATCCATTCTGTCAAGCCTGTATTGAAAAAGACCTAATTTCACCCACCGAAAGAGAATTTCATCCATGATCAGAATTGTTTATTTTCCCAAAGATGGTGCTCCTCAATTGGATTTACCATTTTCCTCTTTACGTAGCGCCCTTGCTGATACAGAAGGATTGGTTTGGGTGGATCTGGTTGAACCCAATTTGGACGAATTGAACCGGGTGTTGGTGAACCTATTTCATTTTCATCCGCTTGCTGTGGAAGATTGCCAATCGGAAGGATACCAGACACCAAAATTGGATGATTACGGCGATTATTTGTTTTTGATAGTTCAAGCGGTTACTGATGAGAGTTCATATGAGGACAGCCCAACCCGGGAATTGAACTTGTTTCTTGGAAAAAATTATTTGGTATCCAGTTGTTTAAGAAAAATTCTAGCCGTTGACCATTTCAGGAAACGATTGGAGAAAGATGAACGACTGTACCAGAATGGATCGGATTTCTTGTGTCATGCCTTGCTCGATCAGGTCGTAGATGACTTCATCCCCCATCTCGATCAGTTGGAAGAAGAAATAGACTTTTTGGAGGAAGCCGTGCTTTCAAACCCCAATCCTAAAACCCTTGAACGGATTTTACGTTTGAAACGCTACACCATGACTCTGCGCCGGGTAATCGCTCCCCAGCGGGAGGTAATTAATCGTTTATGCCGGGATGATTTTCCCATGATTGATCCGCACAGTCGAATGTATTTTCGGGATATTTACGATCACCTTGTGCGGATATATGACCTGTTAGACGGAATCCGGGATATGACCACCAGTGCTTTAGAAGTTTATTTGAATGCAACTTCCCTGCGATTGAATGAAGTGATGAAAGCGTTGACCATTGTTTCGACAATTTTTTTACCATTGTCCTTTGTGGCTGGTATATATGGGATGAATTTTCATTACATGCCTGAACTGGAATGGAGGTGGGGTTATCCCATGGCGTTGCTGGTATTCATCCTGATTGTGGTGGGAATGTTGACATTTTTCAGGAAACGACGCTGGTTTTAATTTGACAAATTAGAAAAAAAGTTCTATAATGGTCTTGCACAATACTATTTCCCATTGTGCAGGAGTAAATGAGATGACAGCAAGACCCTATTATGAGCCGAATTCATGGCAAAGACTGGTTCATTTTCTTCAGAGCCAGCGAAATGTGATGTACGGGTTCATTTTGGCCGTTGCTTTAATTGGATTTGAAATCTTCAATTACAGCACAACAGAGCTTGCATTGGGGGATTTGCTGGGGGAGTTACGCTTTGCTGGTTTTCGATGGGCAACGATTTTGGCAATTGCCTTTTGTGGAATTGACTTTGCCGGAATTGCTCGATTGTTTTTACCAGAATCACACGACTCCCGGGAAACCTGGTATTTAATGGGGGCGTGGCTGATTGCGGCAACTATGAATGCCGTCCTGACCTGGTGGAGTATCTCCCTGGCTTTGGTTAATCGCACCTTACAAAGCAGTTCGTTCATCTCTCATGATATCCTGATTGAGGTGATCCCGGTTTTTATTGCTGTATTGGTGTGGATCACCCGAATTCTTCTTATCGGCACCTTTTCGTTTAGTGGCAGATGGCCAGATGCGCGGTACGATCAACCCGTGTCGGTGAATAATATTTCTCAACCGGAAAATATTACATCCAAACCCTATGCACCTGCCACAAATCAGCCGTTACGCCTGACGCGTAAACAGTCGCTTTACGCAAAATCCCGCCATTCTCAGGAGATACGCCCGGAGCCGGAGTACGTCAGCGCAGACAATGATGAGGTATATATACCCGTGTCGGAATTAAACCGAAACAATGCTGCGCGGGTGGAACAACACTCTTTTCATTAACCGCTGGTCAATTTCAGGGCTGTCTTAAGCGCCTCAGAGGTGGATGAAAACACTCTGGCGCCCAATTCTTCCAATGCTTGTTTCTTGTGCGGGTGGTCGGTAATTCCCCAAAGATGAAGGATTACCGGCCACCCAGCCTTATTCAAAATTTCCGATGCACGGCGTACGGATCGAAGACCGTTCGGCGAATCCTCAAATATATGGATGTTCAATGTTTCATTAGGCAGATATTTTGAAAGATTCGTAAAGAGATTTATCTGTTCACTGGAAGAATTATCCTGATACAGGCTCATGCAGAATTGGAGTGCATCAACGGGTTGGTTGAGCGCCAATCCGATGGCGAGCAATGCGTGAAACTCGGAAGGTTTCAGTACCTGATCAATTGCCAGTTGATAGCGCTGGCATGCCCATAAAAGAGTTCCATAACCAGCCAATGCAATTCCTTCAACTCCGGTTAATCGTAGGGCTATCTCTGCTTCGGGAGAAAATCCAGCTCGGTAAGGGTTCCCATTTAAGGACATTCCACTCAACCGATTGGGGCGCAAGGTCATTGCCGCAGCATGGATACGCCCATTTTCAATTGCATTCAGAAGTTCAAGTTGAAGTTCTGAATGCAGATTGGGTTTGTCGTAATTTTCAAGTGTGGATTCAACAGGAAAAACAGGTAATCCGGGATAATGTTGCTTGAAGATATCTTCACCTAATACATGATTTTGAAACACGCGGCTGAAGGCATTTTTTGAAAAATCACGCGTGTTGGCGAGAATTTCCACAACGAAGGGTTGATTAGCAAGATTGGGGAAGGGTTGGTTGGGAGGATTTTCGAGAAAACGGGCGTATAATGAGTCGGCAAGAGGTAAACCAGGGGTGCTCGATTCCAACCATTTTGGAATATTTGCCGTATGAATGGGACGATCCACAAGCGGATTGGTGATTCGAAACCAGTTAATGGCATGTTGTAGTGAAGGTAAACGAATTTTATAAGAGGAAAGGGCTGAATCGAATATTGTGGCAAATGTCAGAGGGATCATATCCCATTCGCTGGTTATACCGTTTGCCTCAAAAATGCCGATTTCATCCTCGGTCAAATTAAAATGAGATGGCAGACCAAGTTGTTCCAGAAAATAAGCAATTGTTCGGTGAAGAGCTGTACGATAGCCACCCGGTTTCACCAGTACACCATCAATATCCAGTAAAAAAATAGTTGCCATAGTCAAACCTCTGAAGGCTCATTATAATAGGCAAGGTGTATTTTCGTAAATTCAACTCTGATGCATAAGGTGGAAAGATGATTGATTTAACAACTGACTCGTGTTCAGACCTGTCACCTGAGATTATCCAAAGTCGAAACATTCGGGTTATTCCGCTTCAAGTTTTTATTAATAATCAAAATCTGAAAGATGGGGAAGTAACCCCTCAGCAATTATTCCACCTGGTTGAACAAAGCGGAACTCTTCCGAAGACGGCTGCGCCTTCGATTGCTGAGTTTGCTGAGTTTTTCAAGACTCCGGGCGAAACGATTTACATTGGTATTTCTTCAAAACTATCTGCCACAGTCCCTAACAGTATTCTTGCCCTGGATTTATTGGACGGTAATAAAAAAGTGTATATCATCGATTCATTAAATCTCTCTACGGGAATCGGTTTGCTGGTATTGAAAGCGGCCGATTTGCGTGATGCCGGGTGGAGCGCGTTAGCGATCAGCGAAGAAATCCAACATTGGGTACCAAAAGTACGCACTTCTTTCATAATAGATACGATGGATTACCTTTATAAGGGTGGACGGTGTACGGCTCTGCAGGCGATTGTCGGATCGGTTTTGAAAATACGACCGATTATTGAAGTGCGCAGTGATGGCACATTGGGTGTCAAGGAGAAAATTCGCGGAGGACGGCTAAAGGGCTTAAAGTCCATGCTGGAGGATTTCAAATCCCATTTGCCAAATATTGACCCGGTCCGGGTTTTCGTCACGCACACGGGATGTGATGAGGATGCAGCCTATCTGGTGGAGGAAATCCGCAAGACCGGGGCAGTTGAGGAAGTTCTGGTTACAACAGCAGGTGCAACCATTTCGAGTCATTGTGGCCCGAATACGATAGGTATATTATTCATGGTTAAATAAAAAAAATCAGGCGCGGTGCTTTTTTGGCACCGCGCCTGATTTTGGTTTGGGGATTACCCAATGATTTTTTATATTAAGCCGACCATTTTCCCAACTTTTTCAAAAATACGGATTACCCTCTCCAATTGTTCGTCGGTGTGAGTTGCCATGTAACTGGTGCGCAATAACTGATGACCAGGGGCAACCGCAGGGCTGATGACAGGGTTAACGAAAACACCATTTTCAAAAAGGAGTTTCCAGGTCAGGAAGGTCTTTTCATCATCCCCAATGATGATGGGGACAATGGGGGTGACCGAATTGCCAATGTTAAATCCCAGTTCAGTGTAGGCTTTACGCATTCTAGCTCCAATTTCATTGACCCGGGCAATTCTTTCGGGTTCCTCGCGCATGATTTTGAGAGCAGTTAGAGCGGCAACCGCATTGGAGGCGGGAATACTTGCGCTGAAAATCAACGAGCGGGCATGGTGTTTGATGTAATGAATCACATCTTCATCTCCAGCCACAAAACCACCCAGCGAGGCAAACGATTTACTAAAGGTGGACATAATCAAGTCTACGTCGTTGGTAACACCAAAATGTGCTGCCGTACCGCGGCCACCACCCAGCACGCCCATAGCATGAGCATCATCTACCATCAGACGCGCACCGTATTTCTTGGCGACCGGAATGATCTCAGGTAGTGGTGCAAGGTCTCCTTCCATACTGAAAAGCCCATCTACAACGATCAATTTTCCGGCTTCTGCTGGCAGGGATTGAAGCACGCGTTCGAGATGTTCAATGTCATTATGTCGAAAGCGCTCGATTTTGCCATAACCAAGCCGGGCACCGTCCACAATACTGGCATGGTCATCTTTGTCAAGTATGACATAATCCCCACGTCCAACCAATGCACTGACAGCCCCAAGATTGGCTTGCATGCCGGTGGAAAACACCAAGGCGGCTTCTTTACCCACCCACTCGGCCAGCTCATGTTCCAGTTGTTCGTGCAACGCGAGTGTGCCGTTCAGGAAGCGCGAACCGGTACAGCTGGTGCCATACCTTTCCAGCGCTGCGCAAGCAGCATCTTTGACTCGACGGTCGGTGGTAAGGCCCAAATAATTATTCGAACCACACATGATCAGGCGGTGACCGTTGTAAACAACCTCTGTTCCTTCGTTTTCATTGAGGGGAATAAAGTAAGGGTAAAAACCCTGGGCAATCGCCTCTTTGGCTGCCGTAAATTGTCGGCATTTTTCAAAAATATCCATGATTGCAAACCTCTTCTCTTTTCGAAAAATAATGACTAATTGAAATCAATCGTTTTGTACAAAACCCGCCCGAATCATAGACAACGCGGGATGTCTAGAAAATTCTGACTGGATTATACCCCGTTCGATGCATTTCGAGATAAAAATTGAGGTATGGTTTGTGATATTATTAACATGTCCAGAGCGTAATAATATCCCCAAAAGGAGGTCGGTCATGGAACTCTATGGTGGTGTTGAAGCCGGAGGAACCAAGTTCGTTTGTGCAATCGGAACATCGCCAGAGGATATCCGCGCTGAGGTGCGTTTTCCGACGACTGAACCGAAAGAAACTCTGGCGAAAACGGTTGAATTTTTCCGCCAATATATGGTTAAGAACAACGCCCGACTGGCAGGAATTGGCGTTGGTTCTTTTGGACCATTGGACCTCAATCCGGCTTCTCCAAATTACGGTAAGATAACCACAACGCCAAAAAGGGGCTGGTCCTTTACTCCAATCCTCCAAAACCTCCAGGACGGGACAGGAGTACCGGTCTTTTTGGATACCGATGTGAATGCAGCCGCATTGGGAGAAGGTTTGTGGGGGGCTGCTCAAGGTCTGAAAGATTACATTTACCTCACAATTGGCACTGGGATAGGGGGCGGGTTAATCATTAATGGCCTGCCCCATCATGGATTGGTTCATCCAGAAATAGGGCATATTCGCCTGCTTCACGATCAAAAAGCCGATCCGTTTGTGGGTATTTGTCCCTTCCATGGGGATTGTTTTGAGGGACTTGCCAGCGGACCGGCATTGCAAGCGCGGTTGGGTAAACCCGCTGAGAGCGTTCCGGCCTATCATCCTATCTGGGAATTGGAGGCTGAGTATATTGCCCTGGCCTTGAATGATTTAATTTGTGTAGTTTCACCCCAACGGATTATTTTGGGGGGAGGGGTGATGCAGCAAAGTCATCTTTTCCCCATGATCCGGGTCAAAGTACAACAATATCTTAACCGTTATATCTTTGCCGCTTCGATTCTGGAAAAAATTGATGAATACATTGTGCCACCTGGGTTAGGAAGCCGCGCTGGAGTCATGGGGGCAATTGCTTTGGCAAAATTGCGCATAGAAGGATGAGGGTGGAGAAATATCCATGCCACCGCGTTTGACCTTCTTTTGTGAATTGAAATCACCTGAATTAAAGAGATTATTTCAAGCGGGTGAGGTCTTAAGTACTTTGCAAAAGCTAGGGGCAGAGATTGCACTGGCAATATGTGATTTTTCGGTTGAAAGAGCTTCCGTTGTTCGTCAATTGAATGAAGCCGGTATACCGTTGACAGCATGGCTGTTATTGCCTGAAGAACAGGGTTACTGGTTCAATCTGGATAATGCTCCCCTGGCGCTTCAGCGCTATAACGATTTTAAAGAATGGAGTGACGAAGCAGGCTTAAAGTGGCACAGAATTGGATTGGACATTGAGCCAGATTTTCGCTTGATTTCTGCCCTGAAAGAAGGGGTGATTCCTTTCGTTAAGCTCTTTTTCACCACCATCCCGCGTCGTAAAAAACAACTTTTCAACGCTTGGAAGATTTATGAACAACTGGTCGAACAAATTCATGCTGATGGTTATGCAGTGGAAACCTACCAGTTGCCGGTGATTTTGGAAGAACGAAAAATCCACTCATCCGTTTTGCAACGCTGGCTTGGGATTTTGAATTTGACAGTGGACCGTGAGATCTTAATGTTGTATTCCAGTTTTTACCGTCCTTGGGGAGATGCGATTCTGCTCAGTTATGGCAAAGATGCCCAGGCTATCGCCATTGGCAGCACAGGCGGCGGTGTGGATTTGGAAGGAGTAGCGGATACTAGACCACTGAACTGGCACGAATTCAGCCGGGATTTGTTGATAGCCGCTTTGTTGAAATCGGAGATTGCGATATTCAGCCTTGAAGGCTGTGTTCAGCAAGGGTTTTTAGACCGTTTAGTGGGGTTCGATTGGCAACAGTCCGTTCAAATTGACCGAAGGAAATACACAATTATTCAGCAAATGAGACAGGTGCTGGCAGCCGGATTGTGGCTATTTGAACGCCCCTGGCTGCCAGCGGTATTGATCATTTTGCTGATTCTGATTCGAATTGGCCGGCGACGCCGGTTAAATTAAGTCCTCAATTCTGGCACCGGTCAGGTGTATCCGGATAACACGGCGTTGACGGGCAAGCAAAGCTTCCAAATCACCCAGGGCTTGAGCGCGTTCAAGTATCCCAAAGGTGATCCCCTGTCCCGGAATCTCCACATCCTCGCTTACTTCGCGAGTGATTTGCAGGAATAAGGCACGATCCGGACCGCCTTTGTGCAATTGCCCCGTAGAATGCAGGAAACGCGGGCCGAAACCCAGCGTCGTTGCACAAGCGGTCTCTTCGAGAATGCGATGACGGAGTTTTTGGAGAACCTCTATCGTATGAGAATTGCGGGGGAGATAGGCGTTGATGGCGATGTAATCTTCTTCGCGAGCCTGCCGGAGGAAGAGATGGATAATTTCCCGCAGGTTTGAGGCACTTTCCGATCCCGTCAGTGGAATCCCGTAAACTTTTCCCTGCTCATTTTCCCATTGAGGTTGACCCTCATCCAAAGATTGGGTGCGCCGGTATTCGGCAATTTTTTGGGCGGTACGGTCTTTGTTGTCCTGTACATCCGGCTGGTCAAAACCATTGATGCCTAAAATAGCACTGGCTACAGCCGTTGCAATTTCCCAACGGTAAAACTCGCCTCCCAGGTCATATACATCCTTCCAATCGAAAACCAGGACTGGGTGACCTGCCTGCCGCAAGGCATCCGCTCGTTCGTCAAAAAGTCCTTTTTTTCGGAAATAAACGAACAGGCGATCTTGTTTATAGAGTTCTACGGAAACGGGCGGTTCCAGGTCTACGGGGACAATGCCTTTCCCGTCCTTGCCGGTTGATTCGGCAATCAGCTGCTCTAACCATGAACCGAAGGACTCAAAAGGTGGTTCGGCAAGAATCGTCAATTTATCGCGGCCGGCGAGGGCTGCTTCTCCTAAAATTGTACCCAGCACCAGACCCGGATTACGGGCAGCAGGAATATCCGGCATGGATTGTGCCAGCATCCGCCCGGCACGCTGGAGCAGAGTTTCCAGATTCATGCCCAACAAGGCTGCTGGAAATAGTCCGAAGGGGGTCAGGGCTGAGTAGCGTCCACCCACCTGCGGATCACCAGCCAGTACGGCGCGAAAACCTTTGTTACGGGCTAATTTCTCCAACGGTGTGCCCGGATCAGTGATCGCCACAAAGTTAGACGATGCTTTATCGCCCAATGCGGTTTGGGCTTGCTGCCAGAAAAAGTCCAAAAAGGCGTTGACTTCACTTGTGGTGCCGGATTTGCTGGAAACGATAAAAAGTGTTTGTTCAATGGGGGCTCGCCTGGCGGCTTCCAGAACTTGCTGGGGGTCGGTGGAGTCCAGTATGGCTAGATCCAGACCACTTTGATCGCCGAGCTTACCGACCCCAAAGGTAAGGCGAAAGACCTCAGGGGCAAGGGATGAGCCGCCCATACCCAGTAAAAGAGCGTGGGTCAAACCATCTTCGCGGCAGGATTGGGCGAGACGTTGGTATTCTTCGATGAGAGTAAGGCTCTTGATGGGCGATTGCAGCCAGCCCATCCGCTGTCGAATTTCGGCCTGGCCATTCGGATCATCCGTCCAAAGGGAGGGGTCAACCTCAAACATTCGTCGGCCAACCTGATCCTGTTCCTGCCGCTGGACGGCATGGGGGATGGAGTCACGTAATATCCCAAGTTCTTCCAAAGCAGATTGGCGGCGTTGTTCAATTGCCTGCATTAAGGCGGTGAAGGCATCGGCAAAGGCTTTGACCCCCTCAACTTCCAGTTCGTAGGTAACTTGCTCCATCGAGATGCCTAATTCTTCGAGTTGCTGAATTACTTTCTTCTCTGCTTCGACATTCGGCCCCAATTTGACCTGTGCTTCACCATGGTCAAGGAAAGCTTCCAGGGTTTGGGGGGGGACAGTATTGACCGTGTCAGGCCCGATCAATTCTTCAACATAAATAACATCTCGATAAGCCGGGTTTTTCGTGCTGGTGGAAGCCCAAAGGGGGCGTTGGATATGAGCGCCTTTTTCCCGTAAAGCGATAAACCGCTTTTCCGTAAATTTTTCAAGGTAAAGGGCATAAGCCAATCGGGCATTGGCAATCGCTGCTTTGCCCAGCAAAGATTGGGCAAGGCCAGCGTTACCTTCCTCTTTCTGAATAATTTCATGCAGGCGTTGATCTACTTTTGTGTCTACCCGAGAAACGAAAAAGGAAGCCACTGAGGCAATTCGATCTACAGGTAGTCCCTGAGATAACCGGTCTTCCAGCCCGGAGAGGTAAGCGTCAATAACTTCGGCGTAGCGAACAAGGGAGAAGATCAGGGTCACATTGACGTTAATTCCGGCGGCAATGGTCTTGCGAATGGCGGGGATACCTGCCGGAGTTGCCGGGATTTTGATCATCAGATTGGGGCGGTTGACTAACGACCACAGTCGCTGAGCTTCGGCAATTGTTCCTTCGGTGTCGTTGGCCAATAACGGATTGACCTCCAAGCTTACATAGCCATCCGCAGCGTTGGTTTCTTCGTAAAGCGAACGGAACAAATCGGCCGCGGCTTGAATATCCTCAATAGCCAGTTGGGTAAAAATTTGCTCAGCGTTCCAGCCTGACCAGGCCATTGGCTTGAGAGCGGCGTCGTAATCGTTGGAGCGGGCAATGGCATTGTGAAAAATGCTCGGGTTTGAAGTGACCCCGCGAATCAACCCTTCTTCGATTAGCTGAGCCAGCTTACCGGTTTCCAGCAAAGAGCGTTGAATGTTGTCATACCACAAGGATTGACCCAGTTGATGAAGCTGATGGATGCGATTCATAAGGCATACCTTTCAATTTTCATTTTCGATGATCTGAACCTTGCCAAACCGTCGGACGTGGCGTTCTTCACCGCTAAATGATGCGGATAAAAATGAGCGCACAATCTCCTTTGCCAGTTCGGCGCCAATGATGCGAGACCCCAGACAAAGTACGTTCATATTGTCATGTTCAACACCCTGATGGGCAGAATAGGTATCATGGCACAAACCAGCGTAAATCCCCTTGAATTTATTGGCAGCAATGCTGGCTCCTACACCCGAGCCGCAAATGACAATTGCGCGTTCGGCAATACCGTCGAGAACTGCCCGGCATGCTTTGCTGGTAAAGTCGGGGTAATCTACGGCGTCGGTGGAGTTGGTGCCCAGATCAATTACCTCATGGCCGGCAGCGCGCACAGCAGCGATGATTTCATCCTTCAATAAATATCCGGCATGATCACAAGAAACAGCCACTCGCATGAGCTTTATCTCCTATGGATTGCTGATTCCAAGCAAATTACGGGCTTCCTTGAGGACGTTGGCGGTGGTTAAACCAAACTCTTCGTAAATTCTTTTGTACGGAGCCGATGCACCAAACCGTTCGATGCTGATAATGCGTCCCTGATCGCCAACGTAGCGATGCCAACCCTGAGCCACACCGGCTTCCACAGCCAGTCGGCGCTTGATGGAGGGGGGAAGAACCTCGTCGCGATAGTTTTGATCCTGTTGTTCAAACAATTCCCAGGACGGGAATGACACCAGGCGTACATTATATCCTTCAGCAGCCAGACTGTATCCGGCTTCAACAATCAAGGCAACCTCGGAGCCGGAAGCCATCAGGATGATTTGCGGCTTGGCACCACCGAGATCGGCCATTACGTAGGCGCCGCGGTGCAATCCACTGGTTGAGGCAAAGGTTGATCGGTCGAACACTGGAACTGCCTGACGGGTGAGAGCAAAAGCAGTGGGTTGGTGACGGTTACGGATGGCGGCGATCCAGGCTTCTCGTACTTCATTGGCGTCTGCCGGTCGAATGACAACCAGATTTGGAATGGCTCGCAGGGCAGCCAGATGTTCAACCGGTTGATGGGTGGGTCCATCTTCTCCGAGGCCGATGCTGTCATGCGTATAGACCCAAATCGCGGGAATGTGCGATAGAGCCGAGAGGCGCACTGCCGGGCGCATGTAATCCGAAAAGACCAGAAAGGTACCACAATACGGGATGACGCCACCATGCAAGGTCATGCCGTTGACAATGGCGCCCATGCCATGTTCGCGGACCCCAAAGTGGATGTAACGCCCCAGCGGGTTATTGGCCTGAAATGCAGAACTGCTGTTGATCCAGGTATTGTTGGAAGGGGTCAGATCGGCTGAACCGCCGATTAATTCAGGCAGACGTTCGGCTAAGGCATTGAGGACTTTTCCGGAAGCAGCGCGTGTTGCAATTCCTTTCGGATCGGCGGCAAATTCGGGCAAATTTTGATCCCAACCTTCTGGGAGTTCGCCGGCCAGCCGGCGCTTTAATTCCGCATCAAGATCAGGATAAGCCTGCTGATAAGCTTTGAGGAGACGTTGCCATTTGCGTTCGGCACGCTGGCCGGTTTTGAGCGCCAGACGGAAGAATTGCAGCACATCCTCTGGAATGTAAAAATCCGGTTCAAGCGGCCACCCCAATTTTTGTTTGGCGCCGCGTAATTCTTCCTCGCCAGGGGGTTCACCATGGGCTTTGGCGGTGTCCTGACGGGTGGGCAGTCCATAGCCAATGTGCGTCCGGCAGATAATCAACGAGGGACGCGGTTCTTTGCGGGCTTTGCGAATGGCAGCCTCGACTTCGCGAATGGAAAGACCATTCACATTGCGGATGACATGCCAACCGTAGGCTTCAAAGCGTCTGGCACGATCTTCGGTAAAGGTCAGGTCGGTCGAACCATCAATTGAAATACGATTGTCATCGTAGAGATAAATCAACTTACCCAATCGTAAATGTCCGGCCAGGGAAGCGGCTTCTGATGCGACGCCTTCCATCAAGTCCCCATCGGTGACGATGGCATATACAAAGTGATTGATGACCTCGAAGCCTGGACGATTGAATTCGGCAGCCAAATGAGCTTCGGCAATGGCCATGCCAACCCCATTGGCAAAACCCTGACCCAGGGGTCCTGTTGTGGTTTCAACGCCGGGAGTAAGCCCGTATTCCGGATGACCGGGTGTTCGACTGCCCCATTGACGAAAATTTTTAAGTTCATCCAGCGAGAGATCATAACCGGTCAAGTGTAAAAGAGAATAAAGAAGCATGGATCCGTGACCGCCAGAGAGGATGAAGCGGTCGCGATCCGGCCAGGTGGGATTAGCCGGATGATGTTTGAGAAAGCGAGTCCAGATGACGTAGGCTAAAACGGCTGCCCCCATGGGTAATCCGGGGTGACCTGAATTGGCTCTTTGAACACCATCGGCTGAAAGGAATCGAATGGTGTTGATGGCTTTTTCTTCGAATTCAGGAGTGATCTTGATCATGAGAATTTCCTTTCATAATGGAAAATGGTAAAAAAATAATTGCCAGTTTGAAATTCTACCATTTTATTGTTTAGATGGTTCAGGTTTTGGGGCGGATACATAAAAATGCACAGATTCGACCTTTGGGCAGAATACTGTGCATTTGTGGCGGAAGAATGTTCTTAAAAAGAAGATTTAGTTGAGTCGTGCTCTCCTGAGCCGTAAACTGTTGCTGACTACAAAGACACTGCTGAATGCCATGGCTGCCGCAGCTAACATTGGATTCAGAAAACCCGCTGCTGCAGCCGGGATGAGAATGGTGTTGTAAAAGAAAGCCCAAAACAAATTTTGTTTGATCGTTCTCAATGTGCGTCGTGCAAGGCGAATGGCACGGACGGCGGCACGCAGGTCACCGCTGATCAGGGTAATTGGGGCAGTGGCCATCGCAATGTCGGTGCCTGTCCCAATTGCAATCCCCACATCGGCCTGGGCTAATGCAGGGGCATCGTTGATGCCGTCACCAATCATGGCAACCACTTCTCCCTGACTTTGCAATTCTTTTACCTGTTGGGCTTTACCATCCGGTAACACTTCGGCTCGAACATCATCCACCCCCACCTGAGCGGCAATGGCTTCGGCGGTTCGTCGGTTGTCGCCAGTTAGCAAGGTAACTTTCAACCCCAAGCGGTGAAATTCGTCAATGGCTTCTTTTGAACCTTCCTTAATTTGATCAGCAATGCCAATAACACCCTGAGGAGTACCATCAACACTCACGAGAATGACCGTTTTTGCTGAACTTTCCAGCTCATGAATTAGAGAGTGGACACCATTGAGGGAGATGCTGTTGAAGACCTCCCACCGAGGGCTTCCCACCCAAACTTGATGACCCTCCACCTGGGCTTGAATGCCGTGTCCTGTAATTGCCTGAAATGAATCTGGCGAGGTTAATTTTAGTTCGCGGTTGCCGGCCTCGGCAACAATTGCCTGAGCAAGCGGGTGTTCACTGACCTGCTCGGCGCTGGCAGCCAACCTCAGCCATTCCCAATTTACTGCGGAATGCGTCTGTTGAGGAGAGGGGATCAGGGGAATGAGGTCGGTAACTCCCGGCTGACCACGAGTCACCGTACCGGTTTTATCCAATACTACTCGGGTGACCCGTGCAGCACGTTCGAGGGCTTCGCTGTTGCGAATCAGAACACCAGCTTCGGCACCACGCCCCGTAGCAACCATCACCGCGGTAGGGGTAGCCAGTCCCAACGCGCAGGGGCAAGCAATGACCAGCACCGCAACCATGTTGACCATGGCACGAGTAAAGAGGCCGGTCTGAGCCGTTTCGGGCAGGGGAATCAGAAAATACCACACCAGGAAGGTGATCAAGGCAATGCCAATCACCGCTGGGACGAAAATGGCGGCAACCCGGTCTACCAGTTTTTGGATGGGTGCTTTGCTGCCCTGAGCTTCTTCCACCAAGCGGATGATTTGGGCGAGTACAGTCTCTTTGCCAACGCGGGTGGCTTCAAAGCGGATGAATCCATTCATGTTAAGGGTTGCCCCAATGACCGGATCGCCGGGACGTTTTTCCACCGGCATGGATTCGCCGGTCAGCATGGCTTCGTCTACACTGGTGTGACCCTCGATAATGACCCCATCTACGGGAATTTTTTCACCGGGGCGCACCAGAACAATATCCCCGATGGTTACTTCCTCTACCGGGATTTCCATTTCCTGATTGTTGCGGGAAACCCGGGCAGTTCGGGCCTGTAATCCCATTAATTTTTTAATGGCTTCGCTGGTTTGGCCTTTGGCGCGCGCTTCCAGAAACTTACCCAAACGCACCAGTGTAATGATGACCGCGGCGGTTTCAAAATAAACGTGATCCTTGACTAATCCCAACAGAATGGCGATGGAATAGAAATAAGCGGCCGATGTGCCCATGGCAATCAAGACATCCATGTTGGCTGTGCCGTTCCGAAGGGCGTGGTATGCGTTTCGATAATACTGTCCGCCAACATAGAATTGAACCGGTGTGGCCAGTGCAAACAACACCCAGTTAAGCCAGGGTGCGTGCCTCCATTCCATGGGCAGGAGACCCAAATCGCGCCCCATCGAGAGCAGGAAGAGCGGCAGGGTAAACAGAATACCGGTAATCAACAATCTGCGCTGATGACGGATTTCTGCAGCACGTGCTTCTCCTTCAGCATCGTGGAGAGAGGCATCCTTTTCGATTGTCTCAAACCCGCTGGATTGGATAACCTTGCGGATTTCGGTCTGGTTGAGCAGAGTAGGGATGTATTCCACCTGTACGGTTTCGGCAGGATAGTTGACCTGAACTTTAACAATGCCTTCCAGACGAGCCAGGGCTTTTTCCAGCCGACGGGCATCGTTGTCATCGCTCATCCCGCGCACAACAAAGCTGGCCTGACCAGCAGCTACCCCATACCCAGCCCTCTGGACGCGTTGGATGAGATCGTCCAGCCCGACCAATTGGGGGTCAAATTCGACTACAGCCCGCTCGGAGGAGAGATTGACCACCACCGATTGGACGCCTGTTTGCTTTTTAAGATTTCGCTCGATGGTTGCTACACAATTAGCACAGGTCATGCCGGTGACCGGCAAGACGACTTGCCTGATTTCGCTCATGGTTATTTCTGCACGGGGTAATTGATTTCCGCCAGGAGGGATTCAATCTTCTCAGGGCTGGCGGGAGGGGCGAATGTGACGACAACCTGTTTTGAGTTCAGGTCAACCTGAACCGATTGCACTCCCTCCAATTCACCGAGTTCCATTTCAATGGTGTGAACGCAGTGATGGCAATGCATACTTGGGACTGAGTAAGTAACTGTATTCATGAGACTCCTCCAAATTGAAATAAATTTAGACTTTGGACATGGCTTCGTAGACATCTACAATTTCACGTAAGACCCGTTCTCTTTCCTGAGGGTCTTCACCTCGAACTGCCGTTATCAGACAGGTATTAAGGTGATTTTCCAACAGGATTGAACTGACCTTGTTCAATGCCGATTGGACTGCCTGAATCTGGCGGATGATATCAATGCAATAGGCATCCTCTTCGACCATCCGTTGAATGCCTCGTAAATGGCCTTCGGCAGTTTTCAAACGGTTGAGTACATTTTCGTGTTTCATAAGCCACATCCCTTATCCCTTATCCCTCCCCATAGGGGGTGGGGTTTGCGTTTATATGATACCCATTTGTGTTCGATTTGTCAAGTATGTTGCGGGAATCCTTCGAAACTCTCCTTGACAGCAAGTGTACTCCCTCTTACTATTGCTTCATGCTGACAAAACTGCATGAGATCAAAGGATTTTTTCCGGGACTGACTCTCTTTTCGCTGTTGATCATCCTTTTGACAGGCTTTTATTCACCCGCCGAATCCAATTCTGGATCGGCGCTGCCGCGCATTGGTTTTTCTGCCCCCCTTTTTTCCTTGCCCGATGGAGAAAATCGCTCTATATCACTACACGATTATGAGGGTTCGGTTGTCATTCTCAATTTCTGGGCATCCTGGTGTCCTCCCTGTCGGGCGGAGATGCCTGCGTTCCAGGAAGTATATGATTTCCACAGAGATGATGGTGTGATCATCCTTGGAGTTAATACAACTTATCAAGACGATGCGGAATCGGCTCGGCAGTTTGCGATTGAGCGGGGGGTACAATTTCCGGTGCTGTACGATTTCGACAATTCCGTTTCACGAATGTATCAGATTCAAGCATTACCAACAACCTTTTTTATTGATCGCCGCGGTGTAATTCGCAATGTGATTTATGGCGGACCGCTCAATGAGGCTCTGTTGAAGGTAGAAGTCGAAAAGTTATTGAAGGAGATGCCCTGATGCTGCCGATATGGAATATCGGTCCGTTGGCGATTCAAATTCCAGGCTTAATTCTCCTTGCTGGAATATGGATTGGGTTAAGTCGGATTGAATGGTTTGCCCGCCATCGAAAAATGCGCGTGGAGGTTATCAGTGGTTTGGTTTTTTATACTTTACTGGCTGGCATCCTGGGTGCAAGGTTGGGATATATTGCCCAAAATATAGGCGTTTTTATTCAGCGTCCCATAGATGTTCTTTCGCTCTCTCCCCAAATGCTGGACACCTCCGGCGGCATTATCGCAATGCTCTTGACCGGATTTGTATATGGGCAGCGTAAAGGCATGGCTTTGTGGCCGACGTTGGATGTACTCACACCTGGATTGGCTGTCCTCATCATGGCACTGGCTGGGATGAATCTATCGAGCGGGAATGGTTTTGGTGTTCCTGCCCGTTTGCCGTGGAGCATTTATCTGTTTGAGGATTGGCGGCATCCAACCCAAATCTATGATTTAATTCTCGGCTTTGCGATTTGGCGGGTGATCGAATCAAAACCACATGATGTATCCTTGCCAGATGGATCTCGGTTCTTGACTTTGGTCGCACTGGCCGCCGCAGCCCATATTGCAGTGGATGCCTTTCGAGCGGAGAATGTGATGATTGGTCTGGGCGGTGTGCGCAGTACTCAGTTGATTGCTTTCTCCATTCTGTTGGTAGCTGTGGAGATGATTCGCAGAAGAAAAACTTCCCAAAAGGAGGCAGAACCATGAATCTAAAGGGCAAAACGGCATTGGTGACGGGCGGCGCTCACCGCGTCGGGAAAATACTCTCACTCGCACTGGCTGAAGCGGGTGTGAATGTGATTATCCACTACGGCTCATCCGAATCTGCTGCCCGGCAAACGCTTGCAGAGGTCGAACAATTGGGTGTCCGCAGTTGGCTGGTTCAGGCGGATCTTGCGAAAGTAGAACGGTTGGCCGAGATGGTCGAGGTAGCATGGCAATGCAGTCCGTTTCAGATTCTGGTTAACAATGCCGCCATTTTTGAACCTTTATCCTGGAATCAGGTGGGGGTGGAAGATTGGCAAAGGCACCTCAATATCAACTTGACGGCGCCGTTTCTGCTCAGTCAGGGATTTGCCAGAAAAATAAGCGGTCAGGAAGGGCGGATCATCAATATTCTTGACTGGCGGGCCTTACGACCGGTTGATGATCATCTGCCTTATACAATCAGCAAAGCGGCTCTGGCGGCTCTGACCCGCTCACTGGCAGTTGCGCTTGCCCCTGAAATCACGGTTAATGGAATTGCGTTGGGAGCGGTTGTACCGCCCTCCGATGGTGGAGATGTTCACCAGGCCGTTCAAAGTGTGCCGGCTGGCCGCTGGGCGCATGCTGAAGAAGTCGGGCGGGCGTTGATTTTTTTGCTAAGTGGAGCAACTTACACCACAGGTGAAATTTTCCATGTGGATGGCGGCAGACATCTCATTTAGGGAGGCGTACATGGATCAAACTTTCATCAAGGATTTACTGGTTCGAGGCATCATTGGAATCAGCGAACGAGAACGTTCTCAAAAACAGGATATATTGATAAACATCGTTTTATTTGGCGATGTTTCAAAAGCCGGGCAAAGCGATGCCATCGAAGATTGCATCAACTACCGAACCGTGGCAAAAAAGACCATCGCCTATGTGGAACGGGCTGCCCGTTACACGGTGGAGGCTTTAGCAAATGATTTGGCACGATTGTGTTTGGAAGAGCCGGGCGTGGAAGGTGTTCGTATTCGGGTGGAGAAGCCCGGAGCGGTACGATTTGCTCAATCGGTTGGAGTGGAGATTGAACGATTTCATCCGGCTGGTAAAAGCCGCCGCCATCAAGCCTATATCAGTTTAGGATCAAACATAGATCCCCGTAAAAACCTGGTACAGGCTGTCGAATTGCTGCGCAAGGCGGTAACGGTCAATGCCCTTTCTGCTGTTTGGGAAACCGAACCAGTTGGTTCGGCCGGGCCGCGTTTTATGAATGCCACCGCGTGGATTTCTACCGATTTGGACGCTGTCTCTCTGAAAGAGCAAGTTCTGCGCCCCATTGAGGAAAAACTGGGACGGATGCGTGGTGAAGATAAATATGCTCCTCGTACGATTGATCTGGATATTTTAGTATTTGATGAAAAGATATTGGACGGCGGACTGTGGAGCCAGGATTTTCTGGCGTTGCCGACCAGTGAATTACGCCCGGACTTGCTGGATGATCAAACCGGGCGTAATCTTGGTGAAGTAGCACAAAGTTTGAAAAGTCACTCCACGGCAGTTGTTGTGCCGGATCTGGATTTGAATGCGGTTTAAAAGTGAAGGGGCTCAGAACTGCGGGAGATATTGTCTAAAAATTCCATTCGCGTAGCCATGTTGTTGCGGAAGGCGCCTAACATGCTGGAGGTGGTCATCCGCGAGTCATGCTTTTTTACTCCGCGAATCATTGAACACATGTGAATGGCTTCGACGACTACTGCCACACCGCGCGGATGGAGAACTTCCTGTAAGAAATCGGCAATTTGACGGGTCATTCGTTCCTGAACTTGTAATCGGCGAGCGAACATATCCACAATCCGCGGAATTTTGGAAAGACCGATGACTCGCCCGCGTGGAATGTAAGCCACATGGGCACGCCCGAGAAAGGGCAACATGTGATGCTCACACAGAGAATAAAACTCAATATCGCGGACGATGACCATTTCATCGTAGTCCACTTCAAACAGGGCGTCGTTTACCAGGGCAACCGGGTCGGTGCGATAGCCTGCAAGCAGCTCTTCATACATGCGTGCAACTCGTTCAGGGGTTCGTTTCAGACCATCCCGCTCCGGGTTTTCACCGACGGCTCTCAGGATATTTTCTACATTTTGGCGGATGGTTTCAAAATCAATTCCTCCGTCATTGAAGAGTTCTGCTGCCTGATAAATCTCTTCACCTGTGATGATCAGCTGTTTTTCCATGTTTTTTCTTCCTTCCTCTTTCCTCTTTAGTAACAAATTACAGGGTTGTTCCCTGCAACGCGATGTGAGTTCATGAACTGCGCTTGAGTAGCCGTAGAGCCAGCTCGTGGAGAGCCTGACCGGCATTATTATCAAGTTTTGCATCGGCAAGTGAATGCAAAGCACGGCGGGTGTAGGCTTCGGCCTGTTCTTCTGTGTAGTACTGAGCGCCTTCTTCAATTAACCATTGGGCAACTTCTCTGACTTCGTCTGTGTGAATTGGTCCGGCAAGCCAGCGCCGGGAAAATTTGCCCTTCTGTTGAAGCGCAAAAACAATTGGAAGAGATTTTTTCCCACTAACCAGGTCGCTTTCATTGGATTTTCCGGTTTGAGCGGCATCTCCCCAAATACCCAACCAGTCATCTTGAATTTGAAAAGCAATTCCAAGTGACCTGCCGAATTCGGCCAGGTCATTTTGTTGGCGATCCGATCCTCCGCCGATTAATGCGCCGATCCGGGTGCTGGCGCTGATCAATGCGGCAGTTTTGCCTTCAATCATTTTCCAGTAGTCTTCCAGGCAGATAAACCGTTCATTTTCATAAGAAATATCCAGATGTTGCCCACCGGTCAATTGAACACAGGTTGTGTTCATAATTTGCAAAGATTGCAGAACGATTTTCTCTGGACATTTTTCCTGGAGCAGGTAAATGGCATCAAAAGCCAGACTGAACAGAGCATCACCAGCGTTAATTGCCAGGGCCTCTCCCCATTTTTTCCAAACGGTTTCTCGACCACGCCGTAATGGGCTGCGATCCTCAATGTCATCGTGGATCAACGAAAAATTGTGGAGAAGTTCAACCGCAGCAGCAGCCGGGAGAGCAGTCTCCCACCGGTGGTCGTTGCAGGCAGCGCAGGATAAGAGAACTAACAATGGACGAATTCGTTTTCCCTGAACCTCACTGCGATCACCTTCCACATCCCATCCCAGATGGTAACTGAGGATGTCTTTCAATCCACGGTATTGCCCAATCCGTGGGTGCGAGAGTACCACCCGCTGCATCGTTTGGTCAATTGCCGGCTGCATTTGCAGGTTGAATTGATGAAGGCTGGTCAAGATGAAACCTCCCACAAGGGTGTATGGCGAAGTGTATCTAGATTTGGAGCGCCAGAAGCAAACATGGCGATCCGAAGAGTGGTTACAACTTCGTCAATGGTTGTGGCTACTTCCTCTGCAGAAACAACCGCCGCTTTTAGAAAAGGGCCCGCCATGCCGCCGAGGGTAGCACCTAGCGCGATACATTTGGCGATATCCAGGCCGTTGCGCAAACCGCCAGAGGCAAATATGGGTATGTTTGGTAAAGCCTGATGCACTTGACGAACCGCCTCGGCGGTGGGAATACCCCAATTGCGGAACGTGGAGGCGATACGAGCCAAGGCGGGATCATTCATCCGGTACATTTCAACTTGTGACCACGAGGTGCCACCCGCACCGGCGACATCAATGGCAGCAACCCCGGCTGAAACCAACCGGCGGGCTGTTTCGGCGGATATTCCCCAACCGACCTCTTTGGCGATCACGGGTACCGGCAGGGCTTTGCACACGGCTTCGATCTTTTTCAGCAATCCGGAAAAATTGGTATCCCCTTCTGGTTGAAGGGCTTCTTGAAGTGGATTGAGGTGGAGAAAAAGCCCGTCAGCCTGAGCCATCTCGATGGCGCGCAGGCAGTGATCTACGCTGTATCCGTAATTCAGTTGAACGGCGCCAAGATTAGCAAACAAGAGGATATCTGGTGCAACAGAACGAACCTGAAAAGTAACCTGCTGCTCAGGATGTTCCAGGGCAGCGCGTTGTGAACCCAGCCCTAAGGCAATCCCTTTTTCCTGAGCCGCCGCTGCCAACCGCAAATTAATTTGGCCAGCGTGGGTAGTGCCACCGGTCATTGAGGAAATCAACAGTGGGGCACGAAGTGATTTACCAAAAAGGTTCAGGCTGGTATCAACATCGGCAAGGTTGAAATCGGGTAAGGCTTCGTTGAGGAAATAATAGCGCTCCAATCCAGTGGTACGGCTTGAAGTGACATCCTCCTCTAGATTAATGCGGATATGATCGGCTTTGCGATGGGTGAGAGGTGAAGGGTTGCTATCCATAAACTTTTTACCGCACATTCAAAGTATTTTGAGTATACCAAATATCCCTTAACTGGCAGCACTTTATTTTACAAAGATTGTACACGCTTTGGTGAGATAGCCATCCTTCAAATTCAAAAACAAAGACCATTTATCCTTTTTGTAAAATATGTATCTTGAGAGGTAAAAATGATACAATGGTCTAAAAACGGAGAATGGAAGGAATGACAACCGTTTCAATTCAAGACCTCATGAACTTACTACCCCGTTATTTTATTCCGGCACAGGCGAAAGGTATCGCAGCCCGGATTGGATTTGATCTTTCGGGTGAAGGTGGTGGTTATTGGACAGTGGTGATCGAAAATCAGACCTGTCGTATAGTTAAGGAGAAAATTGAGCCTCTCGATCTTACCCTTTCGGGTGAGGCGGATGTTGTTTTGGATATTTTTAGGGGGCGTTTGGATGCCATGCGGGCTTATCTGATGGGAAAGATCAAAATGGCCGGCAATATGAGCCTGGCGATGCAATTGACCGGTTTGTTTAAACCCGATAAAGACGAATTGAGAGCGCTGGGGGGAAAAGTGGATGAATCGGTTTAGTACAACCCCCAGCCCAAATCTACCCCCTCTTCCATCATGGAAAAGTCCCAAACTTCCATTCCCAATTCGATTGATACAGGCATGCCAAGTCCTTCTTCGGCTTTGACACGGGTCATGTCAATCAGGGCGGGACCGTAAGGGCAGAAAGGGGTGGTGAGAATCATCTTGAGACGGGCCTGATCTTCTTGGATTTGAAAATTGCGGATTAACCCCAACTGAATGACACTCAGCCCAATCTCTGGATCCATTACCTGATTTAGGGCGTCTCGCAATTTTTGGCACAATTCGGGATGGGTCGCTTCAGCATCCCATACCGGACGATTGGTTCCAGGGGTTCCAAATTCTTCATTCATGGTTTTGAGTTCCAGCCTTTTCCAGGGGGATAATGTAAGTACAGTGATGATCTCCGCTCAACACACATTGGATTTTTTGGGCGGGGAGCGAAAGGACGGTTGAAATTAAGGTCTGGTCAACAGTGCAAACTTCGGGGTGAGCTTGAGTAACATGGAAGTATGGGCAGGTGATCTCGTGAATTTGATAGGAGTCGCCAATTTTCTCCCATTCGATGATAAAACCCTCTTCACTAAGGAGTTTTTTCAAGAATTCCAGTTTTTCTTCCAGTGTCATGTTTTGGGTGGCACGAAGATGGTCTTCGGCCAGATCGCGCGCCATTTCTGTAAAAATCGTTTCCACCGCGGAAGCAGGTAAAGTTTCTTTTAACCTTCCCAGCAAGCGATTGGCAAGCCTGAAATAGCGGGTGGGAAATTTTTCCAATCCGCGTTCGGTAAGAAAGTAGACCAAACGAGGACGGCCGACTCCGTGGCGTTCTTCTTCAGAGGCAACCAGTCCATCTGCGAGCATGCCGTTCAGGTGGTGACGAACGGAAATAGAATTTATTCCCACCGCTTCCGCCAGTTCGTTAATGGTGGAGCGGGGATTATTCAGCAGGGTATGCAGAATTTTATCGCGAGTGCTTTTGACTTCCATTCTTCACCTTTTTGCTACCCACAAAACTACCTGACCTTCTTTAGTTTGAAGTATAACAAGGGCGAATAAAATTGTCAATATATAAGAAATTTATGATAAATATTGACCCTAAACTACCTTTGTGCTATAATCCTGCTGGTGTTTGGATTATACAAGATTTTTATGATGATATTGAAATAAATTCAATATTCATTACACTTTAACAAAAATGTCGAAGGAGCAACTTTGAAATGACCGATGAACTGATCATTCGTAACCTGAGAGTAAGTATCGAGGGTAAAGAAATTCTTAAAGGTGTTAATCTCACCTTGCCTAAGGGGGAGGTTCACGCGATTATGGGCCCAAATGGTACGGGAAAGTCCACCCTGGCCTATACACTGATGGGGCATCCGGCTTATGAGGTGACGGATGGGGAAGTTCTTTTCAAGGGACAGAACATCCTGGAACTTGAACCGGATGAGCGATCACGCCTGGGTATTTTCCTTGCATTCCAATATCCGGTGGCAATTCCCGGGGTAACTGTGGCGAATTTTCTCCGCACGGCGGTCAATGCCCGTCGTCGAGCGCAAAACCCGGAAGACAAAGGTATCCCGATTCCCGAATTCCGCAAAATGCTCAAAGCAAAAATGGAATTGTTGAAGATTGATCCGTCATTTGCCGGGCGATACTTGAATGATGGTTTTTCGGGCGGTGAAAAAAAGCGGGCAGAAATATTACAAATGGCTGTGTTGCAGCCGGAAATTGCCATATTGGATGAAACCGACTCCGGTCTGGACATTGATGCTCTGCGGATTGTCGCGGAAGGCGTCAATGCCTTGCGGGGAGAAAATTTAGGTGTGCTGGTGATCACCCACTACCAACGCATCTTAAATTACATTCGCCCGGATGTGGTGCATGTGATGATGGATGGCCGAATCGTCGAAACGGGAGACGCCGAACTTGCTCTGCACCTCGAAGAACATGGTTACGACTGGGTGCGCGAAAAAGTGGATAACGGCACACCTGCCTGATTGGGAACTGGCTTTTTTTTACTGGCTAAGAGGAGGCTAATATGAGTGTAGATCCGCAAACGGATTTTCTGGAACAGTTAGGTGAATACCGCTACGGGTTTCAAGACCCGGATATTTCCGTTTTTAAGACACGCAAAGGCCTGGATGAAGAGGTTGTTCGTCAGATTTCAGCAATGAAAGGTGAACCGGAGTGGATGCTCCAGTTTCGCCTGAAGGCACTCAACCATTTTTTGCAACGCCCGATGCCGACCTGGGGGGCGGACCTTTCCAAGCTGAACCTGGATGAGATTGTCTACTACGTTCGCCCCGCAGAAGCAGCCGGGCGTTCGTGGGATGAAGTTCCGCAGACGATCAAGCAAACCTTTGAACGGCTAGGCATTCCTGAGGCTGAACAAAAGTTTCTTGCCGGGGTGGGTGCTCAGTACGAATCGGAGATGGTTTATCACAGTATTCAGGAACACCTTGAAAAACAAGGGGTTATTTTCCTGAGTATTGAAGATGGACTACGCCAGCACCCTGATCTCTTCAAGCAGTACTTTGGTACGGTCATTCCGATTGAGGATAACAAGTTTGCCGCGCTCAATAGTGCGGTTTGGTCGGGTGGGTCTTTTGTGTATGTACCCAAAGGGGTCAAGGTGGATTTGCCATTGCAAGCGTATTTTCGCCTGAACGTTGCCAATATCGGTCAATTCGAACGAACTTTGATCATCGCCGATGAGGGTGCACAGGTGCATTATGTCGAAGGTTGTACAGCCCCACAGTATACGACCGACTCGTTCCACAGTGGTGTGATTGAAATTGTTGTTAAAAAGGGTGCCCGTGTGCGTTACACAACCATTCAAAACTGGTCAACCAATGTCTATAATCTCGTCACTCAGCGGGCAATTGTGGAAGAAGAAGGCACAATGGAATGGGTGGATTGCAACCTCGGTTCTAAGGTGACAATGAAGTATCCCTCTTGTTACCTGATGGGACCCGGGGCACATGGGGAGATCCTCTCCATGGCGTTTGCCGGGCCGGGGCAGTGGCAGGATGCAGGCGGCAAGGTTGTTCACTTTGCTCCGCACACCAGCAGTAAAATTACCTCCAAATCCATCAGTAAGGGCGGCGGTCGAGCATCTTACCGTGGCTTATTGAAGGTTTATAAGGGAGCTGAGGATGTCCGTTCAAATGTTGTGTGTGATGCGTTGTTGCTCGATCCGCAATCACGCTCGGATACCTATCCTTATATCGAAATTGATGAGCAAGATGTGACCATCGGTCATGAAGCTTCAGTTTCCAAAGTCGGGGAAGAGCAGTTGTTTTACCTGATGAGCCGCGGATTGAGCGAAGAAGAAGCCACGACGATGGTTGTTTCAGGCTTCATTGAGCCATTGGTCAAAGAACTGCCCATGGAGTATGCTGTTGAGATGAACCGATTGATCCAGTTGCAAATGGAAGGTTCGATTGGGTGATCCGATATCTATCGGAATGAAATTGCAACGAAGAGAGGATTGAATAAACCTATGACCAAAGAAACTCCGAAGATCGTCACCCGAGCTCGTCGGCGGGATGAATCTGCCGTAAGGGAATTTGCTTTTACACAGGAGATGGTTCGCTCGGCAGGAATGAGCGAGTTTATCCGCAATTACCGAATGCAGGCGTGGCAGACTTATCAATCGCTGCCTATGCCTGCGGTGAAAGAAGAGGCTTGGCGGCGCACAGACCTGCGCGGGATGGAATCGGAACGTTTCCGTCTGCCACAAAAAGAAGCCTATTTGGATTTAGCCCCTTTGCCAGCAGAATTGATGCGCCCGATTGCTGACGGTGAGCATGGAGGACAAATTATCCTGATGCCTGGTGGTTCGCAAGTCAACCTCTCGGCAGAACTGGCGCAAAAAGGTGTAGTTTTTACGGATTTACGGACAGCCGAAGAGAAGTATCCACAAATTTTGGAGAGAGTGCTGAACAAGGTCGTCAAACCTACCGAAGGTAAGTTTGCTGCGCTCGCCGCTGCACTGGCGGATACGGGTGTGCTGCTTTACATCCCCCGAAATGTGGAAATTGATCAACCGCTGCATAGTCTGTTGTGGGGGCCGGGTGTACATTTGGCACACATCTCCCATATCCTTGTCTGGCTGGAAGAAGGTGCGCGGGCTACATATGTACATGAATACGCATCTCCTACCGAGACGGGGCAAACCTTGCATGTTGGATTGGTGGAAGTGCATGTCGGTGCCGGCGCAAATTTGCGGTTTGTTGAACTGCAATCCTGGGGCGAGAATGTGTGGAATTTCACCCATGAACGTTCGCAAGTGGATGCCGATGGCTACCTTGACTGGATTTTTGGCGCGATGGGCGGCCAGTTGACCAAGAACTTTGCCGATTTAGACTTGATCGGACGCGGTGCCAGCGGGCGGATGTCGGGTTTCTACTTTACCGATGGACAGCAGCATCTGGATTATGATTCGCAGCAAAATCATCTAGCGCCGAATACCACCAGTGATTTGCTCTTTAAAGGTGCATTAATTGACCGCAGCCGGGTGGTTTGGCAAGGCATGATTTATGTTGCCCCGGGTGCGATGAAAACGGATGGGTATCAGGCCAACCGGAATCTGGTACTCAGCCGAGATGCACGGGCCGACTCGATTCCGGGATTGGAAATTCTGGCGGATGATGTGCGCTGCACGCACGGTGCAACAGTTGGCAAAATTGACCCCGATCAGGTCTTTTACCTGCGTGCGAGGGGTATCTCCAAAGTTGAAGCCGAACGCCTGATTGTGGAAGGATTCTTTGATCCGATCATGCAGCGTATTCCTTTTGAAGGAGTGAGGGAACGCTTCCAGGAGGCGATTACCCGTAAGATGGAAGTGTACCACGGTTGATTTTGCAGTTCTTTTAAGAGAAAAAGGCGACCCTTTCCGGTTCAGCACCGGAAAGGGTACGCCTGTCTGAATGGCTTCGGTTCAGCGCTGATGGTTTGTGATAAAATTAACTGATTGATAAAAAATCTTGTCAGTATGGAGCAAGATATGGCTGGAGTTCCTTTCATTAACCCACCGGAACCGGAAACAACTTTTGAGGTTGGGGATACAGTTGAGGTCTATTGTGACCATGAAAAGGGGGGGCAGCGTATACGCGGTTGGTTAAAAGGGATTGTGGTACAGGTTGACCCGAAAATGGTCGCTGTTCAGTTTCGTACCAACGTCTTTTTGACAGATGGCTGGATGGTGCCTGACCATATCCTCTGGTATCCCCAAAATTCGCCTCATATCCGCTTCCCTGTCAAAAAGGGATCTCGGGCGGAGATGGCAAACCAGGATTAACGGTTAACTTTAATGGATTGAAAGAGGATTCGATGACCACCACCCTTACTGAGCGGTTGGATGTGATGCGAATACGTGAGGATTTTCCCGTCCTCAAACGAGAAGTTGCACCTGGAGTTCCGCTGGTCTATCTGGATTCGACGGCAACCTCCCAAAAACCACTGGCGGTTATTCGGGCAATGAACGATTACTATGAAAGAAGTAATGCCAACATTCATCGAGGCGTACATACCCTGGCAGAGGAAGCCACCGCTCAGTATGAAGCCGCGCGAGAAAAAATTGCCGAATTTATCGGCGTACGAAAAAGCCGCGAAGTGGTCTTTGTTCGAAATACTACCGAAGCGATTAATCTGGTTGCATTCAGCTGGGGGCGTAAATTTCTACAACGCGGCGACCGGGTTTTGTTAACGGAGATGGAACATCATTCGAACCTGGTCCCCTGGCAAATTCTGGCCCAGGAGAAGGAAATCCTGCTGGATTTCATTCCGGTTACCACCGATGGCCTGCTGGATTTGGAAGAGTTTGAACGGCTTTTGAACCTAAAACCGAAACTGGTTGCAGTGACTCAGATGTCAAATGTACTGGGGACGATCAACCCGGTCAAAAAATTGACTCAACGGGCTCATCAAGTCGGTGCGGTAGTGCTTGTGGACGGCGCGCAATCGGTGCCGCATTTGCCGGTTAACGTGCAGGATTTAGAAATAGATTTTTTGGCGTTTTCAGCGCACAAGATGCTTGGTCCTACCGGTATTGGGGTACTTTTTGGTAGAGAGGAATTGCTCGAAGCAATGCCACCATTTTTAGGCGGCGGGGACATGATTAAAAAAGTTCATTTGCGTAGTTTCAGCCCGAATGAATTGCCCCATAAATTCGAGGCCGGTACCCCGGCTATTGCAGAAGCGATTGGCTTTGGTGCAGCCATAGATTACCTGAAACAGGTTGGCATGGAACGGGTAGCGGCTCATGAGCATGACATTATCTCGTATGCCCTGGAAGCTTTAAGTGAGATTGAAGGCTTGACTCTTTATGGTCCGTCCGCTGATCAGAAAGGGGCAGTGGTTTCTTTTACAATGCGGGGTGTGCATCCCCACGATGTTTCACAAATTTTGGATAGTCAGGGAATTGCAGTTCGAGCCGGGCACCATTGTGCGATGCCGCTTCATGAAAAATTTGGATTACCAGCGACAACACGAGCAAGTTTTTACTTGTATAATACCCGCCAGGAAGTAGATCAACTGGTGCAAGGACTCGCAAAAGTAAAGAAGATATTTGGCTGAAAGGCTGAACCTAATGGATGATCTTTATCGCGAAATAATTATCGAGCGGTATAAAGAACCCCTTTATCGCGGTGTACTCGAGCCACATGATATTTCTTTCGAAGATGAAAATCCCCTTTGTGGTGACCATATTCGCATTGATTTGCGTGTAGACGAAAATTCGCGGGTGGTTGAGGCTGCCTTCAGTGGTCATGGCTGCGCCATTTCTCAAGCTTCGGCAGATTTGTTATTGGAAAGTATCATCGGCAAAACGTTGGATGAAGTTAAGCAACTATCCAAACAAGATGTGTTGGAGTTGTTGGGGATTGAGCTGGGCCCAGTCCGCTTGAAATGCGCCCTGCTCCCACTCAAAGTGATAAAAGCGGGGGTATATGGGCTGGGTGAGGCCAGTGATAGTTTGGTTGAGGAGTGAGAGAGGGTATGTCCGAACCGATTGACTTAACCGATTATTCCTTTTACGCTGTCGCAAAAGTGGATGATTTACCACCTGGCGAACGTCTGTTTGTCGAAATTGGGGATCTTTCCATTGTGGTCTTCAATATTGCCGGCAAGTACTTTGCCATTGGCGATGTTTGTACCCACGATGACGGCCCATTGGGTGATGGAGAGCTGGACGGGCATCAGATCATCTGCCCTCGTCATGGTGCGCGGTTTGATGTGCGAAATGGCAAGGTACTTTCCCTGCCAGCGGTGGTAGATATTCCTACTTATCCCGTCCGGGTGACCGAAGATGATATTGAGGTCGGTGTACCGGATTAAAGGTGAAAAATCAAGAAGCCCCGCATTGATCTGGCGGGGCTTCTTTGTTTTGAAGGTTTTTATATATTGCTATTGTTGATTGGACTGGCAAATGTTCCCACAACCCGAAGGATGTCAAACCCCTCAGCATACGGCCTTTCGCAGATGGCACCATTGCGAATGAGAGTTGAACGGGTGATGTCGGGGTCAAAGTAGTAGCGATTCTGATAGGTTTTATACTGTTGGAGGGCTTCAATTTTCTTCGCGACAGCAGATTCGCTCACTTCTACCAGAAAACTGGGGAAAAACCCATAACTGCTGCGAATGACATCAAAACCCAAGACAGTTGTTCCTCGAAATGCCCGCAGGGCTTCTTCTGTGAGGGTAGCGTGGTCTTGATGGATATCGGCTCTGGTATGGACAAAAATCAGATCTGGTTTGAAGGAACGATTGATCTGAATCAGGTATTCCAGTATTTCCTGTCGGTAATGGGGAAAACGGCGAGTTTCAAACTGTCCGAGGATGGCTTTTTCCGCTGGGATGCCCAAAACAGCCATGGATTGATAATGTTCTTCAACCAGATTTTTTAGTTCCGGATTCTTCTGGTTATCCGAAAGGGTCACGCAAAGGATATCCGTTTTATCCACAATCTGTGCCAGCAAAGCCCCGCACCCAATCTCGATATCATCCGGATGAGATCCAAGAAACAATACCCGACGTCCGTAAAAAATCAAATCCTGTCCCATAGGCTACTTGGTTGCCAGAATACCGCCAACCACTTTGGTCATGACCAGTTTGCCTTCTTTCTCCAAACGGCGAGTGGCGGTTTCTTCGATTTGTGTCATGATGCGGTTAAAGTCTTCCTTATCCTGGAAGAACGATTTCCACAAACGGCGGTCTTCAGAGAGAGAGGCGCGGGTGTATTCAATGAAGGGTTCAACCGTTTCAAAAGTTAGAGGATTTTCAAAGATGTGCAATTCGGTTTTTGCGAAGGTGTTCTTGATTGTAGAGTAAATCTCGCTAGCATATCGCGAACTGCCCGGCATGGGTGGAATGGGTTTTTGAGTGGCTTCCCGGATGATGTCATAAAACAACAGCTTGTTTTCTGGCATTGGCCCGGAAGTGAAGAGTACCCCGCCGGGTTTCAAAACGCGATGCATTTCCCGAATGGTGAAGGGGATATCCTCTGCGTAGTAGATGGCGAAACAGCAGGAAACCAGATCAAAGGTGTTTTCGGGAAGGTCGAATGGCTTATTGAAATCCAATTCTTTGAATTGAACGGTGGCATTACGGCGTTCATTTTCTGCGTTGGCTTCACTCAACAACTCCTGATTTACATCCACACCTAAAATGTTGGCTTCGCCGTTCAGATGGTCGTAATACGAAAAGCACTGTTTTCCAGCCCCACAGCCAACATCCAGAATTTTTTGTCCTTTGCGGAGAGGTAAAATTTCCAGCATCCATTGGTCAATATTGCGGCTGCCAAATTTTGAGTGAATATCAATTCTCTTGAGTAAATCTTTGGTCGTTTCCTGATAATCGTATTTCATTTTCTGGGCTCCTCTCAAAATATGGAATAAGTATAAAGGAGATAAATGGATTGTCAAGAAGCAGCACAAATTATTATAATTAGAACATGGAAAAGGTTCGCCCAATGCAATCCGTCCTCGCTTTTTGGGCAAGGAGCTTAAATTGCCCGGTGTGCGATCAATTGGGGTTAGATGTTATTCGCGAAGCGGGCGTGCCGGATCTGCTTCATTGTAATAATTGCACGACAGAGTTTGAAGTGTCTGAAACCGGAGATTTCATTCGACTGATTCAGTACCCGCAGATTTTGGGAGTTGAATTGTATGGTGTTTGGATGCCCTTTGGGCTGGTAAGTGAGAAGATCAAAGCAAAGATTGAAAAGGATGGTTTGAACCTCCCGGCGATGATCGCTGTTACAGGATCTGGCAAGCCCATGAGCCGAACGAACTTAATTACAGATGACTTAAGCAGTCGAGGAGGTTCTTTGGAACCTCCTCAGCGAGCAGTAGATCAGGCTAGAAAACTGATTGAATTGGGAAATACACCGGCAGAAGTACGTCAGATTCTGGAAAAAGACCCGCGCCTGAACCCCATTCAAATTGACCGGATTATGGAAATAATTGAGCAACCCGCACGGACGAGATCTCTTGAAAGGATATTGACGCTGATTGCGGTAATCATGGGTTTGGTAGTTATTGGTTTACTCATCTATCCAACCGGAGTATTTGAACGCGCTTTGATAGCAGTCAACGGGTTGATCAATGGGGAAAGGCTGGAACTGATACCACCGCCTCCAACAGTGACGCAGTATGCACGGCAGGGACGTTCGTTTGGCTGCCCTCCCACTCAACAGGGAGCCGCAGCCTTGTTCGGGGGAAAAGCCGATCACTGGCACTTTGATGGCAAGAATTGGATTTATACCGATTTAAAAGGTATACGGGTTTATGTACCGGAAGGACTTTCAGCACGCTATTCCTATGTGACGCCGATACTGGAAATCAAGTCGGTTGAAGGTCCAGCGGTGATTGATCCAATTATGGCGGTTTCGATTGATTGCTATCATTAAAACCAAGTGAAAAATCATCGCTGGTCTTCTTTGTTGAGGGTGATTTCCCTCGGTTTGATCCTTGCCGCAGGCGGGTTGGTTCTCTATGCCGGGCGCCAGTTTCATCACTTTCAAAAAATACTGCCGCTGAATAGCCGGTGGGGGGTGGTGAATGTAGGTGGGTTATCGGTGGAAGAAGCCCGTCAACAGGTCATGGCGGTGTATCTCGGTCCGGTCGAATTAATGTACCAGAACGATAAGATTCATGTCTCGGCAGAGGAACTGGGTTTTCATCTCAACCTGCCGGATCAATTGCAAAACTTACAGACAGATAATCCTGGTCTACCTTTCTGGGCGTACCTTTGGAATAAACCACAGCCACCGGCGGATCTTCCGGTTGAGGTTTGGCTGGATGAAACCCAACTCCGGGCATACCTGCAAGACGAAATCGCCAACCGCTACGATATTTCTTCTGTTCCACCTCTCCCTATTCCGGGCAGCAGTCAGTTTTCAGCGGGGGTTTCAGGCAGATATCTGGACATTGAGGCTTCCCTGCCTCGATTTCAGAGACTGTTGAAGGATCCGATGAGTCGGCGGGTTGAACTGATTGTTAATGAACATGCTGCCAGTTTCGTAGAGAATGACCTGTTGAAAGCGGTTCTCATCACTGAATTAAGGGAAGCTAATTTTGATGGGATTGCCGAAATATATGCTTATCATTTGACAGAAAATCAAGAGCTGCATTTTGCAGTTGACCATGGCCAGGAAGTAGCGGCGGATATTGCTTTTTCGGCTGCGTCCACGATTAAGATTCCAATTTTACTGACCGCTCTGATGCAGATGGAAACGCCCTTGCCCGATGAGTTCATCCAATTGGCAGAGCGAATGATGGTTTTTTCGGAAAACCCTCCGGCGGATCAAATCATGAATACCTACATTGGTTCGACTCTGGCGCCGTTGAAGGTGAGCGAAGTTTTACAGGAAGTGGGTTTTAAGAATACATTTCTGGCAGGGTATTTTTATCTTGGGGCACCACTCTTGCAGCGATTTGAAACCCCTGCCAATCAACGCGCCGACATTAACCTCAATCCAGATGTGTACAACCAAACCACGGGCGGAGACATGGGACATTTGCTGCGAGCAATTTATTCCTGTGCCGAATCAAATCAAGGTGTATGGGTAGAAAACTTTGCTGGTAAACTTACATCCGAGAAATGTACCTTTGTGCTTGAAATGATGCTGCGTAATCGGATTGGTGTGTTGGGGCAGGCTGGTTTGCCGGAAGGCGTTCCTTATGCGCATAAACATGGCTGGAGCGAAGAGAGTGATGGCCTGCTTCATACCATTAGTGATGTGGGCATTGTTTTTGGGCCACAGGCGGATTATGTACTCGTCATTTTCCTTTACGATCCCGTGCAACTCTTGTTTGAACCCGCCAATGCGCTGATGGCACGCTTAAGTCAGAGAATTTTCAACGCGTGGAATCCGAATTTTCAGGTGGAATGGAATTTTGGTAAGGTCCAGTATCGCTAAATTCATTAGCAAATGCGAGGCAGGATTTCACCTGCCAGCATGTCCAGGATGCGGGTAGCCCCGATGTTGGTTTTCAATAAAACGCGTCCGGGTTCATTACGAGTGACTTCCCCAATGCGGGAGGCCAATTTACCATAAGGATGATGGTGCATGGCGTTTAAAGCCGCCTCGGCCTCTTGTGGGGGTACAATGGCTATGATCTTCCCCTCATTGGCAATGTACAACGGATCAAAACCCAGCATCTCACAGGCGGCTTGAACAGCGGGGTTGATCGGGATCTTGTTTTCGTAGAGAATCATTCCCACCTGGCTCTGTGCTGCAATTTCATTGAGAGTCGTAGCCAGTCCACCGCGAGTCGGATCTCGGAGAACATGAGTGTGAGGTGCGGCTGTTAAAAGATCCTGAATTAAACCATTCAGTGGGGCTACATCAGACTGGATTTTGGCAGAAAATCCCAGTTCACCGCGTTCAGCCAGGACGGCGATGCCGTGATCCCCGATGCTACCGGAGACAAGAATGACATCCCCCGGTTGAGCCTGATGGCCATTGATAATTCTGCCTTTAGGTAAAAAGCCAATGCCGGTTGTGGTGATGAAAAGACCGTCGGCTTTGCCTTTCTCAACCACTTTGGTATCTCCGGCAACAAATTGAACACCGGCTTCCTGGGCAGCCAGACGCATGGATTCTAAAATCCGAACGAGGGTTTGAACCGGTAGACCCTCTTCCAGAATAAATCCGGTGGTTAGATAGAGAGGTTGCGCACCGGAGACCGCAATGTCGTTGACTGTACCGCATACGGCAAGCCTGCCAATATCACCCCCCGGAAAGAAAAGTGGACTGACGATGTGACAATCCGTTGAAACGATCAACTCGCCACTTGCTTCGGTAAGGCGGGCAAAGTCGTCACCACTTTGTAAAGCAGGACTGCTCAGATATGGGAGGAATATCTCTTTGATCAAATTGTGCGTCAGGCGTCCACCGCTGCCATGGCCTAATATGATTTGTTCATCATGTTTGAGTGGAAGGGGACAAAACGGGCCTTCCATTGTGGGAAAGGAGTTGTCTGCCATGGGGGTCATCCTTCCTTTGACAGCGTAGAACTGCGGGCAAAGCGGTAATAGGCAGCGCATGCCCCTTCGGCGGAAACCATGGGCGCTCCCAAAGGGTTTTGCGGAGTGCATGGGTCAGCAAAAGCGGGACAGTCGAGGGGTTTTTTGAGACCCTGTAAAATTTGCCCGGCAATGCACAAGGGTGATTCGTGAGTTTGAATGGCAGCGACATCAAAACGCAACTCGGCATCAAATTCGGCAAATTCGGGGCGCAATCCCCATCCGCTGAGCGGAATGCGTCCAATTCCTCGCCAGTTGCGATCAACCGGTTGAAATACTTTTTGGATGATGGCTTGAGCCGCGGGATTACCCTCCGGTTTGACCACACGGGCGTATGCGTTTTCAACCCTGACTTGATTGTTTTCCAGCAACTTGACCACCGTAAAAATTCCACGAACCAAATCCAGCGGTTCAAAGCCGGTTACAGCCATTGGGACACGGTACTGCTCGGCAATGGGCAGATAATCCTGATATCCCATGACCGTACAAACATGACCGGCAAGTAGAAAACCCTCTACGCGGTTGTGCGGGGAAGAAAGGATTGCGTGCATGGCGGGAGGTACCAACACTTGCGAGACCAGCACCGAGTAGTTCTTCAGTCCAAGCCTTTTAGCCTGCAACACACTCATGGCGTTGGGTGGTGCGGTTGTCTCAAACCCGATAGCAAAGAAAACAACCTGGCGATCTGGATTTTGCTGGGCGATTTTGACAGCATCCAGGGGGGAATAAACGACCCGCACGTCGGCTCCGCTGGCACGCAGAGCAAAGAGATCCCGATTAGAACCCGGAACGCGCAGCATATCCCCGAAAGAACAGAAAATCACTTCCGGACGGGCAGCAATGGCCAGGGCTTTATCAATCAATTCCAATGGTGTCACACAGACAGGACAGCCCGGCCCGTGGACCAGTTCGATTTCCGGTGGGAGAAGTTGATCCAGACCCGACTGCATAATCGCATGGGTCTGGCCACCGCAAATTTCCATCAAAACCCAACGGCGGGTCAAAATGCGACGGATTTTTTCGATTTCGGCCTTGACCTGACTTTCGTCCCGCAAAGTCTGGTTTAACAAACTCAAGTCCATAGGAAGTACTCCTAATCCGCAGCGGAAGTATTCAATTCTTCGTCAAGTACTCCGGCATTACGAAGAAGCTGGAGGGTTTCGAGGGCTTCCTGTTCATTTAACAGGTTGAGCGCAAATCCGGCGTGGATGATGGCGTAATCGCCGACTTTGGCTTCGGGCAGGGTTTCGACACAAGCTTCACGCAGGACACCGCCGAAATCAATCTTTGCCATGCGCAAACCAGCCTGCTGATAAAGTTCAACAATTTTTCCGGGAATTCCAAGGCACATTTCACTATCCTTCCTGACTGAAAGAAGAAAATTGGAGCTGATGAGCAGCTATTAAGGCCTGTCCGAGGGCAATTCCGCCATCATTGGCAGGCACACGCTGGTGGGTTAGAACTTCAAAGGAGGAATTTTCAAGGAGGGGTAGGGTTTTTTTAAGAAGTAATTGGTTTTGCCACACCCCCCCGGACAAAACTACAGTTTTGACCCCACTAATCTGCCGAATAGTTTGGGCTGCTTCAAGGATGAGGTGAGCCACCGCATTATGAAACCGCCCGGCAATGATCGGCGGGGGAATACCTTTTCGCCAATCGGAGAGAATGGCCTCCCAAAGCATGAGCAGATCAACTTCATCCTTGTTAATTGAAAAAGGATAAACCCCCAATTCGTTTTCATCCGCCAGATTTTCCAGTTCAATGGCGGCCTGTCCTTCATAAGTAACTCGATCGCGAATACCCAATAAGCCAGCAACAGCATCGAACAGCCGCCCCATGCTGGAGGTGAGGGGGGTGTTGATCCGGCGTTCTAATTGAGTACGCAGCAGAGTTCTTTCTTCTTCACAGAGGGTTTTCACGGCGGGGAGGTCTGCTTCCCACTCCAAACCGGCTGACCAAAGGTGCGCCAGGGTAATTCGGCTGACCCGCCGAGTGGCTGCATCACCTCCCGGCAATGGGACGTACTTGAGGTGTAGCAATCGCTGAAAGCCGGCCTGGTTACCCAATAAAAATTCACCACCCCAAATTGCACCGTCACTTCCATAACCGGTACCATCCAGAATAACGCCAATGACCTGTTGTTCGAAGGGGTATTGGTTATCTGCCAGACAGGAGACTAAATGAGCATGATGATGCTGAACTTGAATGAGTGGGAGGTTTTGGCTTCTGGAACGTTGGATGGCGTAACGGGTTGCGAGATAGTCCGGGTGCTGGTCACAGGCAATGGCTTGGGGTTTGATTTGGAAAACCCGCTCGAAGTGGGCGATACCTTCCTCAAAGGACTGAAATGTTTCGTAGTTCTCCATGTCACCGATGTAGTGACTGAGGAAGGCATATTGGCCACGGGTGAGGCAAAAAGTGTTTTTTAGTTCTGCACCGACCGCCAGCAATGGTGGTAATTCTTGATGAATGATCAGTCCATCAGGTGCAAAGCCGCGCGAACGGCGGATGAAATAAGGTTTTGAGCGATGGGATTGAATCACTGAATCATCCACCCGCATGTGAATTTCGCGATTGTGGAACAGGAAAGCATCTGCCAGCGAGGCTAGCTGACGGCGTGCCTGATCATCGCGGTAGGCAATTGGTTCATCACTGAGGTTACCGCTGGTCATCACCAGGACAGATGGATAGCCTTCTTCTGGTTCGGTCAACAGGAGGTGCAAGGGGGTGTATGCCAGCATGAATCCCAAACGCTTTTGACGCGGTGCAATAATTTCGGGTAAACGCTGGGGCTGGCGGGTTTGCAAAAGAACAATTGGCGCAAACCGTGACTCGAGCCATTCCTTTTCCTGAGAGTTGACCAGACAGTATTCCTCGATGGCTTTGAGGTCAAATGCCATCAGTGCAAATGGTTTATCGCTGCGTTGTTTACGTTCCCGCAGCAATTGAACGGCTTTCTCATTTGTGGCGTCGCAGGCGAGATGAAAACCACCCAACCCTTTGACAGCGAGTATTTTGCCCTGTTTTAGCCATTGGCGGGCAGTCTGGATGGCATCTTCTTTGAAAGCAATTGGCTGACCCTCCACTTCAAACCAGACTTGCGGGCCACAATCTGGACAGGCAACCGGTTGAGCATGAAAACGACGGTCTGTGGGGTTTTCAAATTCCTCACTGCAGGAATGGCACATTGGAAAGGCAGCCATGGTGGTATTGGGGCGGTCGTAGGGTAAACTTTGAATAATTGTAAAACGCGGGCCACAGTTGGTGCAATTGATAAATGGATAGTGGTAACGCCGGTCGAGTGGGTCGAAGAGTTCCCGGCGGCAATCAGCGCAAATGGCGGTATCCGGTGGGATAGGTTGAAATTGAGCAGGGTCGCTCTGGCTGGAAAGAATGAGAAAATCGTTCGAATACTCAGGTTGGGTGGGAATTATCTGCAACGAATCAATGCGGGCAAGTGGCGGCAGGCGGTTTTGTAGTTCGAACAGAAATTGTTCCAGGTGATTGGAAGTACCTTCCAGATGGATTTCCACGTTGCCGGATGTGTTTCTCACCCAGCCTTTCAGGCTATTTTTCTGAGCGAGGCTGTAAATAAACGGACGAAAACCAACCCCCTGAACAATTCCGCGAACCAAAACTCGAACTGCCACGCCTTCCACATTCATTGTTGACGGTGCTGTTGAATCACCTCATCCAGCCAGTTAATCCAGGCAGACATTCCCTCGCCGGTTTTTGCAGAAACCGGAAAAGTGCGCAGACCGGGGTTGAGAATTTCTACTCCCTGTTGAAAATAGGCCATGTTGAAATCGAGGTAGGGCATCAAGTCCATTTTGTTGATGATTAAGACATCAATTCCACGGTACATATTGGGGTACTTGTAGGGCTTATCGTCTCCTTCGGGCGTGCTTGCTACCAGTAAGTTTCGATGAGACCCCAACTTAAATGCTGCCGGGCAGATCAAATTGCCCACATTCTCAATGAAGACAACATCAATACCTTCCAAAGGCAAGGATTGCAGACCCGCATGGAGCATGACGGCGTCCAGATGACAGTCCCCTCCGGTGTTGATTTGAACGACGGGTAAACCCAAAGCGGAGACTTTATCAGAATCGATGGTTACCGGGGCGGTATCCCCTTCAATGACTGCCATACGGTATTTAGCCGAAAGGAGTTCGAGTGTTTTGAGGATGAAGGTGGTTTTACCGGCACCAGGTGAGGCCATTACATTGATTGCAAACGTGCGGTGACGATCAAACCATGCCCTATTTTGCTGGGCAACCTGATCGTTGGCATCCAGAATTTTTTCAACAACCGGAATGCGGGTAGAGGTCATATGGCTGCTCCTTCTTTTTCAACGATGATGGATTCAACATAAAACTCTTCTCCACCGATGACATCCAGGTGGAAGCTATTACACCGAGGGCAAGGGGAGAGTGAATCTTGGACTTCAAATTCCATTTGACAATCCACGCATCTCAGTCGGGCTGGCACCCTTTTGAAATGCAGGTTGGCATTCTGACAAATTGTATTTTCAGCAATCATGTTCCAGTAAAACTGAACCGAATCATCTACAATACTGGATAATCTACCGATCACTAAAAAAATATCCGTAACACGCTCAGCATTGACCTGATTGGCATGACGAAGAGCAATCTCCAATACTGATTCGGTTACGGCAAGCTCGTGCATGATTGTAATTTTACCATTAAGATAAATCCGACTAAAAATCCCTGAAAAGATCGTTTATCGTGTTTGAATGTCTGTTTGGCGGGATGATTGGAGAATCAGGTCCATCAATTGAAGTTTTATGGTAAGCAGATTGCTGGCTACCACGTTGGCAACTCGACGCATAATCACATAGCCAAGGCGAGGGTCTTCTTCGCAGAGCCGGTTTAATTCATCCCCATTCAGAACGAGCAGGGTGGAATCCTTCAATGCAATGGTGGAAGCTGTACGTTGGCGGACGACAGGAGTCAATTTTGACCAACCAATGATGTCCAGTGGCTCAGCTGTGGTGATGCGTACAATTCCTCGGCTTGGAACAGCAATATCCACCCCAATTTCTCCGGAAAGGATGATGTAAATATTATCTACACGATCACCCTCACAAAAAATTGTTTCCCCTTCCTGATATTGAACAATTGAAGATATAGCCGCCAGGGCTTCGATTTGCTGGGGTTTAAGATCCAAAAACCATGGAATAGTCCGTAAAGTTTCAATGAGGTTGGACGTGTGCATAGGGTCTAAATCGGTAATGAGATTATCTACGTTTGTAACACTGAACATAGCCACAATTAAAGTGTCCTGCGTCATTATTCGAACGGGTAACTTGTCATCAAAATGGATCTGACTTTCAACCAAACCATTCCATGACTCGTTCTACAGCGGGATCAAGGAGCTGGCTGGCAAATGGCGAGAGAGATTGGCTGAAATTGAAGTCATAACCCCTTACCGATAATAAAGCTGCCTGTGGAACGGTGTGGTAGAGAGCCGAACATAGTGCCAGACAGGTTGAAGGGGTCAGGTGATGGGTAAAGGGCGAGGGTTCAAACTGGGGACTGAGTATGGTAAAGGAAATTTCCTGTGGAATACTGCCGGTATGGGCATCTATAAAAAGTACCCGTTCAACCCGGCTCAACCATTCGGCATGTTCAGGGATTAGATGAAGTGCAAATCCAATCGTAAGGGAAGAGGAAACTTCGTACAGGAACTGGTCTGGCACCTCTGGCAGTTGGACACCGCGATTCTCGGCAACCTTTCGGAGGATATGCCAGGCGATACCATCATCCTGTCGGTCCAGGTTCCCGTAACCCAATAAGAGGATTTTTGAGGCAGCAGGTTCCTGCTGAGATGGATTGGCAGAAACCTGCTGCTGATCTTCGTTTGAATAATTGAACATCCTACCGTGAAATCGTTTTTATGAGGTTGCCTTGATCGTCCAACAACTCGACCATGATGGGCATTTGACCGACAGCATGGGTGGAGCAGGAAAGGCAAGGATCATACGCCCGCACAGCAGCTTCAACACGGTTGAGCAAGCCTTCGCGGATTTGTTGACCATTGATGTAGGTTTTGGCAACACTATCCACGGCGTGGCTCATTGCCCAGTTGTTATTACCGGTAGCGACAATCATATTAACCCGCTCCAGCTGACCGTTGGGTTTTGCCCAATAATGGTGCCATAAAGTGCCGCGCGGCGCTTCAATCACCCCAACCCCTTCACCTTTAAAGTTCTGACGGGTGTTGAGAATATCGGTGCTGAGAATATCGGGGTCTTCACATAAGTTCCGGACGTTTTCAGCAGCGTAGAGGGCTTCAATCAGGCGGGCATAGTGGTAGTAGAGGGTGTTCTCAACCGGTTTGCCACCATTGAGGGCTTTGAACTCGCGGAGTTCGGCGTCTGCCAGTGGTGTGGCAATCTGGTCACTGGCATTCAGGCGGCCAAGAGGACCGACGCGATATACTCCCGCGGGATAGCCCATTTTTTTATAATAGGGGAATTTCAGGTAAGACCACGACTCGACATGCTCGGCTATGTAATCCAGATATTTTCGGCCGTCGAATAGTTCTAATTGTTGCCCGCTGGCATCAATCAGCCGGACATTTCCATCATACAATTCGAGGGTGTTCCCCTCTTTGACCAGACCGAGATAACCGGTTGGAAAGACAGCGAATTTATCAATATCCTCGCGGTTCTTCTCCGCCCAGCCCTTGAAGATCTGGATGCCCAATTGAATGGTAGCGATAACCTCATCCAGTCCAGCCAATATGGTATCTCTTTCGGAGACTTTGAGAGCCTTATTGACTCCACCGGGGACGGCAAATACGGGGTGGATTCGTCGTCCTCCAAGAATGTGGATGATTTCCTGTCCGTACTTGCGTAAGTTGACTGCTTTCAAGGCTAATTCGGGATTGGCTTGAATCAAGCCAACAACATTGCGTATAGCCGGATCGGCATCGAATCCGAGGAGCAGGTCCGGACCAGCCAGTTCAAATAAGTGCATGCCGTGGCTTTGAATGATCTGTCCCATGTGCATCAGTTCCCGCAACAATTGAGCCGGGCGGGGCGCGGGAGATCCATATACTTCATCACCGGCTTTTGCGGCTGCAAGGTGATGCGAAACCGGGCAAATTCCGCAAATTCGCGGCGTGATGGTTGGCATCTCAAAGACCATGCGGCCTTCGCAGAATTTTTCAAAACCACGAAACTCATTAACGTGGAGATATGCCCGCTCGACATTTCCCTCCGGGTTGAGATGAATGGTTACTTTGGCGTGGCCTTCAATTCGGGTTACCGGTTCAATGGTGATTTTTTGAGTAGTCATTTCAAGTTCCTCCTTTAGTGCCAGTGCAGCTTGTCATCTTTCAAAACTGGCTTGCGGCCTTGTGCCAGTTCTGAAAGGACGTAGAATATGGTATCTGCATCCGGCGGGCAACCCGGCACAAATAGATCCACCGGCACAACCTCGTGGACGGCCCGGACTCGGGTTGGGCGAGCCAGTTCCGGGTCATCGGGAATTTTTCCCTCAGAATCGGTGCTTTCGGTTTCTACATAGGCGCGGCGCAAAGTTTCTTCGATCGTGAAGAAGTTACGCATGGCCGGAACGCCACCAAAAACGGCGCAATCGCCCAGGGCAACCAGAATTTTGCAGCGTTTGCGCATCATTTTGGCAACTTCTTCGTTGCTGGTGTTGTTAATGCCCCCTTCCAGAATGCCCACATCCACTCCGCTTTCATCTGGATGTTTCAAGTCCGTAATGGGTGTGGAGCGCAAGTCCACTAACTCTGCAATCATGGCAATGCGCTCGTCCATATCCAGTAGTGACATATGACAGCCAGCACAACCTGCCATCCAATCCGAAGCAACTTTTGGTTTACTCATCATTAAATCTCCTTCCAGTTTTCAGATCATAACATTCAGGCGGGAATGCTGACGGGAGAAGGCCGTTTTGAAATCGCGTTTTCCCAGTCGTTTTCTAACGATGTGCCCAGTTTTTCAGCAAGTGCGGATAGAACCGCTTCATTCGTCCAAACGGTTTCTGCTGGTTGAAGGGCCTTAACAGCGGTTTGCAGCCGACCATCCAAATTGATGTAGTGCCCATCCTGTTCCAACCAGTTGACAACCGGAAACACAACATCAGCCATGGCTGTCAGGCGGGAGTGGTAACTGGCTTGAACGATGAGGGTGGAACATTTTTCGAGCTGTTGCACAAGCCTCTCTTTTGGCTCTTCATCACCAAGCGCAACGTAGGCAATCGAATGGCCGTTCAGTTTGAAGGGTTTGTCGAGGGCCAGTTGAGCAGCGCCCAGTGCATTTGCTCCGCCTTTGATGCTGATCATCTCCGCTGCGACTGTATGGCTGAGGGTGATCAACAAGTCCATTCCTTCATCGTTTATTGCGGCTGGATCGTAGATGATGATCGGTTTCTCACTGTTGGTCAACTGGAAAGCTGCTTCTAAAAGTAAATCTGAAGCCACTCCACTAACATTGCTCGCCTTCAGCACTTCTTCATCCGGTTGACCATTGAAGGGGACTTGATTTTGGCCAAGTTTGGCTACAGCGGCGATCAAACCTTTCAGCAAGGCTGCCTGAGATTTCTTTTGCGGGGTTAATGCACAATGAGCCAGCTCGCCCAGAGCATTTTGATCTTCATCCACCACAATCAACTTGATTCCTTCGGGGAACCGCCGGCGAATGAAGAAACCGAATACCTCATGCTCATTGATAAGATCGGCTCCCATTACGAAGAAAGCATCTGCCTCGTGAACCCGATCCAATTTACTTTCGAAAGGTTTCCCCAGTTTTTCAGCCCATTTCGAGAGAATTGCTGTTCGGCTTCCCTCTTCGGTGCTTGTAACCATATCGCTATGCAATCGGTCGCTAAATAGCTGGCGGAAGAGGTGGAGGCTCTCCAGCGGTAAACGGGTTGATGCAAGGGCTACGATACCACTGCCGGCATCTGACTTGACTTTATCGGCGGCGGCTGCCAGTGCTTCTTCCCAAGAAACGGGCTGGAGACTACCGTTTTTACGTAACAAAGGTGTTTTCAATCTTTCGCGTTCATCGAATGCCGGATAAAAGCGCCCGACTTTGCAGGTTACACCTTGATTGACCGGGGCATCCCAGTTGCCATCAATCCGAATCAGTTGTTGATCGCGAGTGAGGATGTCCACACCACAACCAACTGAACAACCCACACAGAGGGTCAGGTTGTGGTCAACGGTGGTGTTTTGACCACGATAGGCGCTACGACGGTCAATTAACGCACCCGTGGGGCAGACCTGTATACACATTCCACAAGAGACACACGAACTTTCTCCGAGCGGCACATTCAGATCCGCGATTACGAAAGTCTTAGCACCGCGTTCTTCCACACCCAGCGTATTTGCTCCAACCAGTTCTGAACACGCGCGGATGCAGCGCCGGCAAAGGATGCAGCGGTTGTGTTCGAGAATGAAGTAGGGATGCGAAGCATCCACCGGATAAGGCTGCCAGTTGGGCTGCAATGGCCAGTGGGTCATTCCCTCGCCGTAAGCGGCATTTTGTAATTCGCAATCGCTGCCGCTCACCTGGCAGTAGGGGCAAAAGTGGTTGCGCTCACTGAAAATCAAAGTGAGGACAAACTTTCTGGCTTTGCGAATTTGCTCAGAGGTAGTGCGAACAACCATATTATTGGTGGCCGGTATAGTGCAGGAAGCCTGCAGCGTGCGGAAACCTTCAATTTCAACCATGCACAACCGGCAACCCCCATAAGGTTTCAGGTGGGGATGATCGCACAGGGTTGGAATGTGAATACCGGCTTTTCGGGCTGCGTTTAACACTGTGGTGCCTTCCGGCACTTCGATTGGTTGACCATCAATTGTAAGGGTAATCATTCCAGACACTCTCCTTCTCGATGATTATTGATTGGTTGATTGATTCATTCATTGCTCCGCATAACCCATAACGGTAAAAACTTTACTCAACTCACTCTTCCGCTAATTCGACCTTTACAGCCGTAATCTTGAATTCGGGGATTTTCGCGATTGGATCCAGGGCGGCAATGGTCAACTCATTGGCATTGGCTTCCGGAAAGTGGAAGTTCGCATAAACCATGCCTTCCGGAACACGATCGGTAACCCATGCTTCTGACACAATACTCCCACGCCGCGAGGTGATTTTGACCATGCGGTTGCCGTTGATACCAATTCGTAAGGCATCTTCTGGATTCAATTCGACCAATGGCTTTGGATAAACCTCCATCAAGCCCTTGGCACGGCGAGTCATTTCACCACCATGCCAGTGATACAGGACGCGGCCAGTGTTCATCAGCATTGGGAATTCGGCATCTGGTTTTTCGGCTGGTGGTACATCGGCGGTGGGGGAGAAAAGTCCTTTACCGCGTGTGAATTGCCCAATGTGCAGAATTGGGGTACCGGGATGATCGTATCCCTTGACCGGCCAATGGAGATTTTCACCCCGATCCAGGCGTTCATAACTGACCCCCGCATAAGATGGTGTTACGCTGGCTACTTCATCCATGATCTCGGCGGGTGAGCGGTAATTCCACCCGGATTGCGGGGTTTTGGCAGGTTTTCGGTCACTCAGTGCAATCACCCGTTGCGCCAGATTGCTGATGATTTCCCAATCCGGGCGGGATTGACCAACCGGTTCAACGGCCTTTCGGACACGCTGTATCCGCCGTTCAGTATTGGTAAATGTGCCTTCCTTTTCTGCAAAGGTCACACCAGGAAGCAGCACATCGGCGTAGGCTGAAGTTTCGGAAGGGAAGATTTCCTGTAATACCAGAAACTCCAATTCCTCTAAACAATGGCGCACATGATTGACATCAGGATCGGTCATAACCGGATTTTCACCGAGGATGTAAAGTGCACGGATCTTGCCTTCACCGGCTGCAGGGATCATTTCGGTAACGGTCATACCGGGTTTGGGAGAGAGTGGAATGCCCCAGGCGGCTTCGAACTTTTCGCGAGCCGCATCGGATGCGACCGGTTGATAACCCGGATAAACATTGGGCAGCCCGCCCATATCGCAGGCGCCTTGCACATTATTCTGACCGCGCAGTGGGTTCACACCGCCGCCCGGCACACCCATGTTACCTAACAGCATCTGTAAATTGGCCAGGGTCAAAACGTTCTGAACGCCGACAATGTGCTGAGTGATACCCATTGCCCAGAAAACGGCCATGGGTTTACAGGTTCCCATGATCTCGGCAGCCCGATACAACTGTTCCAAGGGGACACCGGTAATTTCAGAAACTTTTTCCGGCGGATAATTTTGCAGGTTAGCTTTGAATTCTTCGTAACCTTCGGTACGCTCGGCAATGAACTTTTCGTCAGCCCAGCCTCTTTCGAGGATGATGTTCATCAAGCCATTGAGCAGGGCGATGTCACTGCCGGGTTTCTGCTGCAAATGCAAAGTGGCAAAATCCACCAGGTCAATCCGGCGTGGATCAGCAACAATCAACTTGACACCGTGCTTCAACACCGCCTGACGAATCATCGTGCCAAAGACCGGATGCTGTTCGGTGGTGTTTGAGCCTGTTACAAAAATGGCTTGAGCATTTTCAACAATGTCCTGCATGGTGTTGGACATTGCACCAGAGCCATAAGCAATAGCCAGGCCCGCCACGGTGCTGGCATGGCAGAGTCGGGCGCAATGGTCAATATTGTTGGTGCCCAATACCTGCCGTGCAAATTTGTTCATCAGGTAGTTTTCTTCGTTAGTGCATTTTGCTGAACTCAGCACCCCAATGCTATCGGCCCCGCTTTCGTTGCGAATTTGATTAAGTTTTTTGGCAACAATATTGAGGGCAGTTTCCCAATCCACGGCTACCCAATCACCGCGGTTTTTCTTGTCATTGCGGGGTTCACCTTTCAGCAGATAGTCACGCACCATTGGCTGAGTCAGGCGATCCGGATGATGGACGTAGTCGTAACCATAGCGGCCTTTGACACATAAGCGCATACCATTTACTGGCGCTTCGGGCGTGGAGGTCACGCGGATAATTTTACCGTCCTTGACATTCAAATCGAACTGGCAGCCAACTCCACAGTAGGAACAGGTAGTACGAACGGTTTTATCGGCTGCACCGAGACCGACAGACATTTTATTGTCCAATGCGCCGGTAGGACAGTAAGCGACACACGCTCCGCAGGATTCACAGCGAGCTTCTAGCATGGTTTCATCCAAGCCAGCAACGATGCGAGCCTCATAGCCACGTTCGGAGAGACCCCAAACAAAACGCCCCTGAACTTCAGCGCAAGCGCGAACACAGCGTCCGCATAAAATGCACTTGTTCAAATCAACCCAAACGAATGGATTGGGATCGCTGTTGACCTCATAGCGGGGTTTTTTAGACATGAAGGCTTTCATGTCCAAACCGTAGGCTGTTGCCCAGAATTCCAATTCGTTCGGGTGTTCGTCCTTTTGGGCGTAACCCGAATCGTAATAGGTTGAGAGAAGCAGTTCCAGAATTGTGCGGCGAGATTTTCGCAGGCTTTCCGTTTCAGTTTGCACTTCCATGCCATTTTCTACCGGTAAGGTGCAGGAAGTCATGGGTACACGTCCGCCCTTGACTTCAACAATGCAAAGGCGACAACCTCCATAAGGTGAAAGGTCTTTGTGATAACACAGGGTAGGGATGGTGATCCCGGCTTTTTCAGCGGCTTCTAATACCGTTGTGCCTTTGGGAACATCCAGCTCTATACCATTGATCTTGACCTGAACCATAATTGAAATCCTCTTTACAATAAATGGCTTACTTGCTCCATCTTTTCAAGAAAATGAACCAGTAAACCAAACCGACCAAAACTGCACCACCGATGATGTTGCCAATGGTGACCGGCAAGAGATTATTGACGAAAAACCCTTGCCATGTCAGATTGGCAAATTTTTCGATGGTAACCCCGGCATCAACCAGTGCTTTGGATTCCCAAAAGGAAGGCGGGGCAAATTGTTTGATGAACAAGCCCAATGGGATGAAGTACATATTGGCAATTGAGTGTTCAAAACCGCCTGCCACAAAACCACTGATGGGAGGTATGATGGCGAGGATTTTATCGGTTGTGGAGCGGGCTGAGTAGCACAACCATACCGCCATACAGACCATTGCGTTACACATAATGCCGAGTGCAATGGCCTGCACAAACTCCAGGTTGACTTTACTGTTGGCGATGTTCAATGCCGTCAAACCAATCGAACCGTTTCCAAAAGTATATTGGCGGGTTAGGAACATAATGACTGCAGTGGCAACTGACCCCACAAAATTCCCGAAATAGACAATTACCCAATTACGCAGGAGGGCTTGCAAGGATACTTTACCATTGGTAAAGGCCATAATAATCAGATTGTTTCCGGTAAACAGTTCCGCCCCACCAACAATTACGAGGATAAGGCCGAGGGTGAACACCAATCCCGTCAGCAGGCGGGCAACACCGTAAGGCAACGTGGAAGAACCAGCGCTTACCGTCGTGGCAAAAATGGCGCCTAAGCCAATAAATGCGCCGGCCAAAATGGACAAAGCAAATAATGGCCAGAAGGGAAGATTGGCTTTTTTTACACCAATGGCTTCTGCTTTCTGTGCCATTTCAGCAGGCATAAGAGCATCAATGGAAATTACATTGTTTTCGACAGCCATGACTTTAATAAACTCCAATAAAGTTTTTGGGGGTTTCAGGGTTGAAGAATCATTTCCTCCATCTTACATACTCCGGCTGGACAAATCTTAAGCCGGATATGGGCTTCCACCTCTGCACGGAAGTGATTCAAAATATCACGCAGGGGAGTACCGGCTGTTTGTCCCAGGCCGCAGTTGGATAACATGTACAGGTTTTCGGAAAGTTCTGCCAGTTTGTCTAAATCGCTCAAAGAAGCCTGACCTTTGGAGATTTTATCCAGCATTTCCCACGCTCTTTGGGTGCCGATACGACAGGGATTGCACTTCCCGCATGATTCGACCCGGAAGAAATTCAACAGGACCTTTGCCAGATCCACCACACAGGTATCCTCATTACAAATTAACAAAGCGCCTGAACCCAGTGAGACACCGGCTTTGGCGTATGAGTCGAAGTCCATTGGGGTATCCTGCAAGGAGGCCGGAATGATCGAGCCGCTTGACCCACCCGTCTGTGCTAATTTGAAGGTGGGCCCATTCTTCATACCCTTCGCATATATGGCAATGACTTCGCGGAGAGTGATGCCCATGGGGACTTCAATCAAGCCGGTCACGTTGACATTCCCCAGAATGGTATATACCTTTGTGCCGGGGCTGCTGGCTGTGCCAAAACTTCGATACCAATCTGCCCCGTTGTTGATAATGGGCGGAAGGTTGGCGAGGGTTTCAACATTATTAATCAATGTTGGTTTACCCCACAGACCAAAGGTGGTTGGATAAGGCGGCCGAGAGCGCGGCTGACCGCGTTTCCCTTCGATGGATTCAATCAATGCAGTTTCTTCTCCGCAAATGTAGGCGCCAGCTCCGGCGTGGATGTGAATATCAAAGTTGAAATCGGTGCCAAAGATGTTCTTACCCAAAAAGCCCATCTCGCGGGCATCCCGGATGGCTTTTTTGAGGCGTTCTTGCGCAAGTAAATATTCGCCTCGGACGTAGATATACCCTTCATCTGCCCCGACAGCGTATCCGGCTATTGCCATGGCTTCGATCATGCTGTGGGGATCACCTTCCAGAATCAGCCGATCCTTAAAAGTTCCGGGTTCGGATTCATCCGCATTGCAAATGATGTACTTTTTGTCGGATTTTTCGCGGGCTACAAATCCCCACTTTGTGCCGGTGGGAAATCCCGCGCCACCGCGCCCGCGCAGACCGGATTTCTTAACCAACTCGATCACCTCTTCTGGTGTCATGCTGGTGAGTACTTTTCCGAGCGCCATGTAACCATCGTTGAGGATGTAGTCCTCAATGCTGGTTGGATCAATGATGCCAGCCCGGCGCAGGACAATTCTCTGTTCGGCAGGCAATGTACCTTTGCGGGCATGTAACCAGGCGATTCTGCCACTCAGTTCGCGCACGGAGGCAACCAACTCTTCGGCGACACGCCCTTTGTAAAGATGCTCCTCGACCAGATAGGGGACTTTTTCCGGTGTGACTGGGCCATAGATGACCGCTTCTGGATATACGATGACCAATGGGAGGGCATCATGCCGTCCGACATCGCCTATCATGGTTAAGGAAATTTCGTCCTCCAGACCAAAGGCTTTGATTTGCTCTTGGAATGCCTGAAAGACTTCCTGCGCTCCAAGCTGCATGCTGATGGGGTCACTGGAGACCAGTACCATTGAGCGAGTCAATTTCATTGGACACCTCCTTTACACATACCGGGCTAAAATCTCAGGAACCTTTCGGGCATCCACATTTCCGTAGATGTCTTCGTCAATGACAATCACCGGGCCGACCGAACAAACTCCCAGACAACTGGTGGTGATCAGCGTCCACTTACCGTCTGGAGAAGTTTCGTTGGGTTCCAGTCCCAATGTTTCTTTGAGGGCTTCAAAAACTTCCCTTCCGCCAACCACGTGGCAGGGTGCGCTTTCGCAAAATTGAATGACGTGTCGTCCGCGTGGTTTGGTCGAAAGCATGTGGTAAAAGCTGGCCACTCCAAACAAACTGCTTTTTGGTTCCTTCAAACGGCGGCTGATTTGTTCCATGGCCTCAGTTGGTATATAGCCTAACCGGCGATTTACCTCGTTCAGGATAGGAATTAACTCCTCCTGCTTTGCACCATACTTTTCAATGGCAGCGTTGACCGCTTCCAGTATCTTTTCGCTGCTTTTGGTTTCAACGCTCATGCTTTTCCTCCTTTGTTCTTATTCGGACGACTGTAACCGGTTGAGTTATTCAATGACAACCGCATTGAAGTTACAGACTTGCATACAAATACCACAACGGATGCAGGTGTCTGGGTCAATCACATGGGTTTGGCGGCGCTCACCGCTAATTGCGTTGACCGGGCAGTTTCGGGCGCACACCGTACAACCGGTGCAGGCATCGGGTAGAATTTCGTAACGGATAAGAGCACGGCAGACTTTTGCCGGGCAGCGTTTTTCGTAAATATGGGCTTCGTACTCATCTCGGAAGTAGCGAAGCGTGCTGACCACCGGGTTCGGTGCACCTTGACCTAATCCGCAAAGACTGTTGGTGCGGATTTCCTGACAGAGATTTTCGAGCAATTCAATGTCGCCATCCTGCCCTTTGCCGTCGCAAATCCGGGTTAAGATTTCCAGAATTCGGCGTGTACCGACCCGGCAGGGGGTGCACTTTCCGCAGCTTTCATCCTGGGTAAAGTCCATAAAGTAGCGGGCAACATCTACCATGCAGGTGTCTTCATCCAGGACGATCATTCCGCCGGAGCCCATGATCGTACCCGCCTGAGCCAGGGATTCGTAATCAAGCGGGAGGTCAAGATACTCAGCCGGGACACAACCGCCCATCGGACCGCCGATTTGGACAGCCTTGAAAGCCTTACCATCTTTGATGCCGCCGCCAACATCATAAATAATTTCGCGAAGGCTGATTCCCAAAGGAACTTCGATCAAACCGGTGTGATTGAGATCACCGGCCAGTGCAAATGTTTTTGTACCTTTGCTTTTTTCGGTACCGTAACTGGCGTACCATTCCGGCCCTTTAAGAATGATTTGCGGGATGTTGGCGTAGGTTTCAACATTGTTCACATTCGTTGGTTTGTTCCATAATCCCTGCACAGCCGGGAATGGGGGACGTGGGCGTGGTTCGCCACGGCGGCCTTCGATCGAGGCGATCAGCGCAGTTTCTTCACCGCATACAAACGCCCCGGCGCCCATGCGTACTTCAAGGTCAAAGTCGAAGCCACTGCCAAGAATATCCTTGCCTAACAAGCCCAGATTGCGGGCTTGCTGGATAGCGATGTTGAGGGTGGATACCGCCACCGGATACTCAGCACGGCAGTAGATATACCCCTGATGAGCGCCGATGGCGTAGGCAGCAATGATCATCCCTTCGATCACGGAATGCGGGTCACCTTCAAGAACTCGGCGGTTCATGAACGCACCGGGGTCTCCTTCATCGGCGTTACACACCACATACTTAATTTCACCCGGTGCCTGGCGGGTAAACTGCCACTTTTTACCGGTAGGAAAACCAGCCCCACCGCGCCCGCGCAGCCCGGATTTGAGAACGGTATCAATGACTTCTTCCGGTGTCATTTCGGTAAGGACTTTGGCAAGAGCTTGATAGCCATCTTCGGCGATGTAGTCCTCGATATTTTCCGGGTCAATTTTTCCACAATTGCGCAGGACAATACGAACTTCTTTTTGAGTGGGGGCGCCAAGTTCTTCATCCACTATTTTGGTGGTGGGCATCTGGAATTTATTGACAACCCGGCCCTTGAGGAAATGTTCCTCAACAAGATAAGGGACATCATCAGGGGTCACACCGACGTAATGGACCCCCTCCGGATACACCATCATCTCCGGGCCTAAACTGCATCCACCAATACGAGAGGTTTCCAGTACCTGAACTTCATCAATCAGACCGGTGGCAACAAGTTCATCTTGCAAGGCATCCACCAGCTCATGGGCACCTTTTTGAAGACATTCTGGATCTACACAGACTAAGACGTGTGAGCGATAGTATTTCATAGCTGTCAACCTTTAGCCCAACATACATGATTTACCAATAAGCACCTTACACCTGAATGACGTATTCTTTCAATACATTCCCATTCTTGACGTGTTCTTTCATGATCTGGCGGGCAACATCCGGTGAGACTTTACCATAAGTCACTTTGGGTTGGTCTCCTACCACTACTTGAACAATCGGTTCTTTTTCGCACAAACCGATACAACCGGTTTGAGTGACAATTATCCCTTCGAGATTCTCGTTCTGAATGGTTTCAAGAATAGCCTTCATGGCGTCGCGGGCTCCAGCGGCAATACCGCAGGTGCCCATTCCCACAATTACTTGAACCTGTCCGGATGCAGTTTTAACCTTACGTTTTTCCAGGGCTTCTTCGCGGATTCTTTTTAGATCGTCTAGACTTTTGATGGTCGGCATGGCAAATCTCCTCTCTCTACGGATTGATGAAAAAGTTCATCGGGTTAATGGACAGATGTAGTTTGAAGTGAATGAATAGTGTTTTCCAGCAATTCTCGCAAATACGAAAGAACCAGTGGATCGGAAAGAGGGATATCCTGCAATTCCTGCTTAATTTGCTGATCATCCAATTCGAAAGTTTCCCGATCCACACTGTAATGAAATACCCAGTGTATTTGTGGATTTCCTACCAACAAGGTGAGAAATGTTCCGGCAACATCACCTAGCGGCATTCGGTCAATGTGGCTCCGTTGAAATTCAACTTCTACGAGTGTTCCTTCACCGGGTCTGGATTGAATTCTTAACCAGCCGTTGCATGCTTCGGCAGCGGCTTTCAGGAGAGGAATTCCCAACCCAACCTTGCGGGTGGTGCGGGTAGTCACAAAGGGGTCGGTTACTTTTTTGACCATTTCCTCGTCCATTCCTTTACCATCATCCTGAACACTGAGATACAATCGGTCGGCAGCAGTGTCTTCATGGATGGTGATGGTGATGTTTTTTGCGCCGGCGGAGATGCTGTTCTCGGCAATATCCAGCAGATGAAGGGAAAGTTCTCTCACTGCTTGTTATCCTGAATGGTACGTAGAACCTGAGGGAATTTATTCGGGCGCAGCCGCCCAACAATTTTGTCATCTACGACTACGACAGGCGCTTGACTGCAAGCGCCAACACAACGGCATACTTCCAAAGTTATTTCACCATCGGGTGTGGTTTGGCCGGGTTCAACGCCCAGCAGTGACTTGGCTTTGTCAATTAACTGGGGCATACCGCCAACATAACAGGCAGTACCCATGCAGAATTTGATGGTGTGCTTGCCGCGCGGAGTGGTGGTGAAGAAAGAGTAAAATGATACTACCCCATGTACTGAACTGACCGGGACATGCAGTTTGTCTGCCACGTATTGCTGCATGGCTTCAGAAATGAAACCAATCCGGCTTTGAAGTTCGTTTAGTACAACCATGGTGGCACCGGGCAGGTTCTTGTTTTTCTCCAAAATCTCATCAATCAGTTTTTTTTGTTCGGGGTTTGCCAGAGGATCATTGGCCGGTATGGAAGGTTTGGTGTTTAACATAGGTTACTCCGATAACAAATTGGACGAAAATGGTAGAATTAATCGCGGCTAATCACTCAAAAGTGTACTCAGATACTTATCGTAAAGTAATTACCAAATGTCATCATTCCTTGTGAAAGTTGTAACAAACGAAATTGCCTGTTTATACCTCGGTAAGAGTGGTGCTGGAGAGGATACGATGGGAGCGGCCCTGATCGCCGCGCAACGCCAGACGAATTTCTTGAAGGGTGGGGGAATGGAGAGTGAACTGATTCAGCCCTAAAATTTCATCCAGACGATGAGCATCGCCGCTCTGGATGAGCAGATAATTTTGTAAGGCTGGATATATTTTAACCGCTTCTGCCGGTTTTAGGTGACGTGAAATTTCCATTATTTCTAATGGAATATCGGTTGGGGGCATTCCCAGAATGGGTAACAAACCGTTGGCTGTGCGGTTGACGTGGGCAGGAATAAACAATCCATCCAGTTTTGTCACCAGATGAAATGCTTCTTCCAGACTCAAATTGATTGAATTGAGAAGCAGCCTCTCTTCTCGCCGGATGAAATCGCCATTGGCATCTACGATTAACTGATCACCAAAATAGTCGGCACGGTTGGGAATTTCCGGCAGGTGTCGGTCAACAATCTCCTGCCAGGTCATTGCTTGTTCAAGGGTATCGAAAAGGCACAGGGAGTGAACTTCTTCCCGGGTTTGAACTTCCATACCGGGCAGTACGATTAAATCAGTGCCCTCAGCAGCCTTTTGCACTGCGGATATGTTTGCCGTTGCATTGTGATCGGTTATAGCAATGAGAGAAATACCCTTTTCCAGGCATTCCATGACGATCAAGGGGGGCAGCATTTCAATCTCCGCACAGGGGGAGAGAACGGTATGAATGTGCAATTCTGCCCGATAAGTTTTCAAAAAGAACCTCCCGGTTTGGGAGTGTAGATTTCTTTGGCGATTAAGTCAGCGGATGCCCAATTCCCATAACCTGCCCACTACCCGGTAGGTATCCTGTTGACTGGACAAAAGAGTTACCCCTTCTTCATTAGCCTTTTGGATGGTTGCTTCATCGGGCTGTGCCCCTTCGGTGATAATGATGGCACTCAATTCCAGCAAGGCAGCCACGGCTACGATATTACTATGGGCTTGCAGGGTTACCCACAACCCTCCACGCGAGGCTCCAGTCATGACACAGGATAACAAGTCTGCCGCATAACCGGTAGTTGGGTGAATTTCATGGAACGGTTTCTGTTCGGTTAACACTCGTAGATCAAGCGACTGGATGATTTGTTCCAGATTCATATCTTTTCCTCCTAAGATTTGGCAGCGTGTCCTTCGCCGACGGTGTCTTCTTTTTTGAGGAAGATTTTCATCCGAAGGCGGGTGCCTTTTCCCCATACCGATTCCAGTTTCATAATGTCCACACAGCGGGAAATGTTGACCAGTCCCATGCCAGCCCCAAAGCCGAGTTCTCGTACTTTCTCGCTGGCGGTGGAATAACCGGGTTTCATGGCTAATTCCACATCTTGAATGCCCGGCCCGCTGTCATAGACATCAATTGAAATCTGGTGAGGTTCTATTTCAACCCGAATTACTCCACCCTCTGTGGTGTGGATGATCAGATTCATCTCGGCTTCGTAAGTGGCAATTCCACAGCGGCGGGCAATTTGCGGGCTGGCACCCATGCGGCTGAGCGCTCGTTTGATTTTTGAAGAAGCTTCTCCGCCATGAGTAAAATCGCCGGCTTTGATGTTGTAACGCAGTATCAGGCTGGTTCGTTCGGATTCAATATCTTCGAATAAATGAGAGGCGCGATAGCGGCGGACTTCCTCGGTCTGATAATCCTGTTGAAGGGCTTTGAGCAATCCGCGGGTGATGTCTCCCTTCGTCAGGATGCCAATCAGTTGGCCTTCCTTGTTGACCACTGGTAGTCTGCCAACTTTGGTGCTTACAAAAACTTTCAGGGCTTCCACTACCGGGTCGTCACCCTTGACGGTGAAAGGATTGCGGGTCATGTAATTTTGAATTTCCGACTCGAGGTCAGACTTAATCAGGCAGCGAATCAGGTCTTCGATACTGATAATCCCAATTAACTTTCCCTCTTCGACGATTGGAGCCCCAGAAATTCTCGCCACGCGGAATTGTTCCAGCACTTCTTGCATTTTCATGCTGGTGGTCATCGTGATCGGATTAGGGGTCATCACTTCTTGAACTTTGATTTCGTAAGCCAGTTCTTCGACCCGCGTAATGTTTTCTGCTTCCTGATCACTGATGAGGCTGGATTTTTGAAGAGGGGTTTGTTCGGGCATGGTCAAATTGATAATAGATTAATTGGCGAAACAATCCTGATCGCTGACCGGTCTTTCAAGGCAGCTCAAACCGGCTTGATAGAGAATCCCGCAGGCTTCAAACATGCCATAGGGAGTGCTGATGAGCGGAATGCGCTCGTTTTCTGCCAGTTGTACGGTTTCTGCCGGTGGGGTTTTCCCGCGGACAAGGACAATTGCGAGAACATCCGCCATCATTGCTGTGCGCACAACTTGCGGGTTACACAAACCTGTGAGTAAGACGGCCTGAGGTTGAATGGAAGCCAGCACATCGCTCATCAGGTCGGCTCCGCCCGCTCCTTTGATTTCGATTTCCATATTAACTTTGGAATTGAGAACTCTGCCGTTCAGTTTTTGGACGATTTCATTCAGTTTCATGACATTGCCTGTTGGGGAGAAGGTTCTAACGGGGTTTTCCCGAAAGTTTGTGCGTTAATCTAGTTAGTCAACATTAACATAATTTGAGCAATTTGATAAGTGTTAAATTTCCTATCCTTAAATCCCATTTGTCACGCAGAAGAACCGTTAAACATCGGACAAAAAAGACAGGACATGTTAAAATGATAGACCATATAACAAGGGAGAGGATGTAGACAAGTATGGAAAAAATCATACCTTCGGTAAAAGGAACTCGCGATTTTTATCCTGAAGAAATGGCCATTCGTTCCTGGCTGTATCAAACCCTTCGGGAAGTCTCGGAATCTTTTGGATATCAGGAATACGATGGACCTTTTCTAGAAAAAATTGATCTTTACGCTGCCAAATCAGGCGAGGAACTGGTCAAAGAACAGGCATTTGTTTTCCCGGACCGGGGAGGCGATTTAATTACCCTGCGCCCTGAGTTAACCCCTTCTTTGGCGCGCATGGTGGCTCAGCGCCAGAGGCAGTTGACCTTTCCCCTGCGATGGTGGTCGTTTGGGCCGTTTTGGCGTTATGAACGTCCTCAAAAAGGTCGGACACGTGAGTTCTTCCAGTGGAATATTGATTTGATTGGGGCGAATTCACCCGAATCGGATGCCGAACTGGTGGCGATTTGTGTGGCGTTTTTCAAAAAAACCGGTTTGAAGCCGGATCAGGTTGGGGTTTTTGTCAATGACCGGCGGTTGATGGATGCCGAGTTAGAAAATTTGAGAATCACCAACCCGGAAATGAAAAAACAGGTGTTCCGTTTGATTGACCGGCGAGATAAAATGCGCCCGGAGGATTGGGCGGCATATGCCATCGAGGTTGGATTGAGCGTTGATCAGTTTGAGGGGTTGAAAGCCATCCTCGATAATAAAGAACTATGGAAGAACTCCCCTGACATGCAGCGCTTTTTTGAAGCCTTGCGAGCGATGGGAGCGGATGAATATGTTCACTACAACCCTCAGGTGATTCGTGGATTGGAATACTACACCGGTACCGTATTTGAAGCCTACGATCTGGCGCGGGACGGGCGTGCCATTCTAGGCGGGGGACATTACGACAATCTGGTCGCGGATGTGGGGGGAGAGCCGCTACCGGGGGTGGGCTTTGCCATGGGGGATGTGATGATCGGTCTGGTTTTGCAAAAATATGGCTGCCTGCCGCCCTTGGGAATTTCCCCCGCTGATGTGTTGGTGACAGTCTTTGATGAAACTTTGTTGATTGAATCTCAGAAAGCGGCCCGCCAATTCCGAGAAATGGGATTGAAAACAATTGGCTATACCGAAGTGGTACGGCTGCCGCGTCAGTTGAAATTTGCCGACCGCATGAATATTCGCTTTGTGGCTATTGTAGGACCGGATGAAGCCGCGGCCGGTTAGG